>Ga0210019_1000087_pt1 | contig 125945 bp, 134 predicted proteins | sample CryGeyCG2114_020_2_FD_183969 | JGI IMG/M metagenome (GOLD analysis project Ga0210019, IMG submission 183969) | Groundwater microbial communities from aquifer - Crystal Geyser CG11_big_fil_rev_8/21/14_0.20 (SPAdes) (version 2) | ecosystem: Environmental > Aquatic > Deep subsurface > Groundwater...
AGAGCATTTATGCTCCTGAGAGGGAAATGGAAGTTTTAAGGAAAGTTAGCAGCCAAAACCGGGGTCCTTTAAAAAAAGGTGCGCTGGAAGCAATTTACCGTGAGATTATGTCGGGTGCTTTGGCTTTAGAAAGAGTTTTGAAGATTGCTTATCTGGGTCCCAAGGCGTCTTTTAGCAACCTGGCGGCTATCAAAAGGTTCGGATCGCAGATGGAGTATATTGCCTGTGTAAGTATTCCTGAGGTATTTGCGGAAGTAGAAATGGATGCTGCAGATTACGGAGTGGTACCTGTAGAAAATTCGATTGAGGGGGCGGTAACGCATACTTTAGATATGTTAATCGATTCAAGTTTAAAAATTTGTTCACAGGTAAACCTGAGTGTTTCACATAATTTATTAGCTAATTGTCCGAAGAATAAAATCCGTAAAATTTATTCAAATCCGCAGGTATTCGGGCAATGCCGTATCTGGTTGCAGAAAAATTTGCCTAATGCGCAATTAATTGATGTTGCCAGCACAACTTATGCAGCGGAAATTGCAAAAAAAGAAAAAAATAGCGCAGCTATTGCTTCGTTATTAGCTTCCAAGGTTTACGGTTTAAAGGTTGTAGCAAGCGGCATACAGGATTCTTTGCATAATATTACACGCTTTCTGGTGGTCGGTAAAAATACCGCTTCCCCAACCGGCCATGATAAGACCTCATTGCTTTTTTCGATCAAAGACCGCGTGGGGGCTTTGTATGATATGTTGTTGCCTTTTCGTAAATACGGGGTTAATCTTACTAAGATCGAGTCTCGCCCTTCGAAGAAGAAGGCTTGGGAATATTATTTTTTTGCGGATATTTCCGGGCATCAAGATGATGCAAAAATCAAAAAAGCGCTTAATGATTTAGAGCGCAGGTGTACTTACTTAAAAGTTTTAGGTTCATATCCAATCGGAGAATAAGAGTGAAAGAATTAGTTCAAAAAAGTGCTTTAGCGGTTAAGCCGTATATTCCGGGTAAACCCATTGAAGAAACTAAAAGGCAGCTTGGTTTAAAGCAGATCTTTAAGCTTGCTTCAAATGAGAATCCGCTGGGCCCCTCGCCAAAAGCAGTGAACGCGATAAAAAAATGTCTTGCCGGTATTAACCGCTATCCGGATTCCAAAGGATTTTACCTGAAAAAAAAGCTGGCAAAATATTTTTCTTTGTCTGCGGAGAATTTTGTTTTAGGCAATGGTTCCGATGAGCTCATCGACGTATTGATTAAAACTTTCGTTGAACCGGATGAAAATATCGTGACCGCGGATACAACTTTTCTGGAGTATAAGATTATTGCCCAGGTTAACGCCCGTAAGGTTAAGAAAGCTGCATTGCGTTATTTTAAATATGATCTAGAGGCAATTTTAAAATTAGTGGATAAAAAGACTAAACTGATCTTTATTGCTAATCCCAATAATCCTACCGGAACTTACGTTACCCGAGAAGAGGTTAAAAAATTTTTAAATGCTCTTCCTGAGCGGGTGATTGTGGTTTTTGATGAAGCCTACGATGCTTTTATTGATGTTGATGACTATCCGAATAGCTTAAGTTATTTAAAAAACAGAAAGAAAATCGTTATTTTGCGTACATTTTCTAAAGCCTATGGCTTAGCCGGCCTACGTTTAGGTTATGCTATCGCCCAGCCTGAATTAGTAACTTACATGGAGAGGATAAGGCAGCCATTTAACGTTAATTCGTTGGCTCAGGCCGCAGGCCTAGCGGCAATCGATGATTCTGATTTTCTTAAAAAAACCCGCCGGCTGACTTTAGAGGGTAAAAATTTTATCTATCAAGAATTATCAAAAATGGGGTTAGGTTATGTCCCGTCAGTGGCTAACTTTATTTTGATCGATACAGGTACAGACAGTTTAAAGGTTTTTAAGTCCATGCTTAAATTCGGAGTGATTGTCAGGGATATGAAACAATACGGATTAAATAATTTTATTCGCTTGACTATTGGTACTCCCAAAGAAAACTCAAGGTCAATGCAGGTTTTAAGAAAAGTTTTAGAGGGCCAAAGCAGATGATTATTGTTTTAAAGCCAGAAGTAACTGAGGCACAAATAAAGCATATCATTGATAAGGTAAAGGGATTAGGCTTAACTCCGCATGTTTCAAAAGGCGCAGAGAGAACGATAATCGGAGTTATCGGCCCAGAGGATGTGTTGCGGGTTACCCCGCTTGAAGCTTTTCCCGGAGTAGAAAATGTTATACCGGTGCTTGCGCCGTTTAGATTAGTCTCCAGAGAATTTAGAAAAGAAGATTCTGTAATTGATCTCGGTAAAGGGATTAAGATCGGAGGAAAAGAGATAGTGGTGATGGCAGGCCCTTGTACCATTGAAAATATCGATAATCTTTTTGAGATTGCCAGAGAAGTAAAGAAGGCTGGCGCGACTGTGCTGCGCGGCGGAGCTTTTAAACCCAGAACATCTCCATATAGTTTTCAAGGATTAGGTAAGGCAGGCCTGCAGATGTTGCGTGAGGTCGGCAATGAGTTAGGATTAGTGACGATAAGTGAGGTTATGGATTCCCGGGATGTAGATTTAGTGGCCGAATATGTAGATGTCCTGCAGATTGGCTGCCGCAATATGCAAAATTTCAATCTACTTAAAGAGGTCGGCGCAATTAAAAAACCGGTACTTTTAAAGCGCGGGATGGCTTCCACGGTTAAAGATATGTTAATGTCTGCTGAGTATATTTTAAGCGGCGGAAATTTTTCGGTTATTCTTTGCGAAAGGGGGATTCGGACTTTTGAGGATTCTACGCGCAATACTTTAGATATTAGTGCAGTTCCGGTGACAAAACAGCTTTCGCATTTACCGATTATTGTGGATCCTTCGCATGCCGCCGGTAAATGGGGGCTGGTTCCTTCTTTGGCGAAAGCAGGAATTGCCGCAGGTGCCGATGGCCTACTTATTGAAGTCCATAATCGTCCTGAAGAGGCTGTTTCTGATGGAGCTCAATCCCTTATTCCCGAAAGATTCTCTGAGCTTATGCTCCAGCTAAAAGGCATTGCTAATAGCGTGGGAAGGAAACTTAATGAAAATATTTAATAAAATCGTAATTATTGGTACCGGATTAATCGGGGGATCTTTGGGTTTAGATTTAAGAAAAAAACATTTGGTGGGTAAGATCACCGGCTTGTCTCGCAGAAAGAAAAATGTAGAGTTTTCTAAAAAAATCGGCGTTATTGACTGTAGCGCTACTTCTTTAGATGTGGTCGCGGATGCGGATTTAGTTATTCTGGCTACTCCGATTGAGGTAATTATTGATATCGGTCTGAAAATATCAAAAAAAATTAAAAAAGATTGTGTGGTGATTGATGTTGGCAGCAGCAAAGAAGCGATAGTATCTAAGTTAAGCAGGGTAATTCCGAATTTCGTCGGTTGTCATCCGTTGGCAGGTTCGGAGAAAAAGGGAGTGACTAATTTTGAATCCGGTATCTTTAACGGTTCGACCTGCATTATTACCCCAAATGCTAAAACAAATAGTCAGGCGTTAAGAAAGGTTAAGCTGCTCTGGAAGAAATTAGGGTCCCAGGTAATTATACTTACTCCTAAAAAGCACGACCAAATTTTAGCATTTATCAGTCATCTGCCGCATGTATTAGCCTTTGCTTTAATGAATACGATTTCAGAAAAATTTTTAGCCTTGAGTTCCGGAGGGCTAAAGGATTCTACTCGAATTGCCGCTTCAGACCCTGAGCTTTGGAGCCAGATATTATTAAGTAACCGGGGTAACCTTTTAAGTGCTATTTCCTCCTTCCAGAGAAAACTTGATCTGTTCAAGCTTGTCTTAAGAAATAAAAACAATAAACTTTTAATGAAGATCCTTGAAGCTGCCAAGGAAAAAAGAAAGAAACTGGGATGATTATTGCGGTTGATGGCCCAAGCGGCGCAGGGAAAAGCACGGTTGCCAGAATACTGGCTAAGAGGCTAGCTTTTCTTTATATCGATACCGGATCGATGTATCGGGCCCTAACTTTAAAGGCTTTGGAGAACAATATTCCAAGCGATGATAAAAATAAAATTTCTGAGCTTGCGCGCTCAACCAAGATAGATCTGCGTAATAATGCGGACGGGTCACTGACAGTTTTTTTGGATGGCAAAGATGTTTCTCTGGAGATCCGTAAACCGAAAATTACCCAGTTTGTTTCGGATATTGCTAAAATCAAAGAAGTCCGCCGGATTTTAGTTGGTATCCAAAGACAGCTTGGCCTAAGAGGGGATTGTATATTAGACGGAAGAGATATCGGAACGGTAGTTTTTCCCGATGCCAAAATTAAATTTTTCATCGACGCCTCTGCGCAAGAAAGAGTAAACCGTCGTTTTAAAGAGTTAAAAGGCTTAGGCCAGAATGTGTCAGAGGATGATGTTTCCAAGGATTTATCTAACCGGGATAAAATTGATTCTACCCGAGAGGCTTCTCCTTTGCGCCAGGCAGCGGATGCGATTTATATTGATACTACCGGACTTTCCATAGAGCAGGTGGTAGAGAAGATGTCGGAGTATGTGAAAAAAAATGGATAAAGCCTTACTTAGGAATTTTTCGATTATCGCCCATATTGACCATGGTAAATCTACTCTGGCCGATCGCATTCTGGAGGTAACCGGAGCAGTAGATATGCGCCACAAAGGGGATCAATTGCTTGATGATATGGAATTAGAAAAGGAGCGGGGGATCACCATTAAGGCTTCGATGGTCAGATTAAATTATTTTTCCAAGAAATTTAATCAGGAGTATATTTTGAATCTTATTGATACTCCCGGGCATGTTGATTTTACTTATGAGGTATCTAAATCACTTGCTGCCTGTGAAGGGGCAGTGCTGGTAGTAGATGCCGGTCAAGGTATTGAAGCTCAAACCGTAGCCAATTATTATCTGGCTTTAGAGAATAATCTTCATGTTATTCCGGTAATTAATAAAGTGGATTTAATTTCAGCAGATGTAGGCCGGGTGAAATCACAGGTGGAGACTGTTTTAGGTTTTAAGGAGGAGGAAATTATTCTGGCCTCGGCAAAAGAAGGTAATGGTATTATTGAAATTTTAGATAGGATTGTAGAAACTATACCGGCTCCGGGAGGCAAAATTGAGGACCCGCTTAAGGCGCTGATTTTCGATTGTCGTTTTGATGCTTTTAAAGGGGTGGTTGTTTTTGTCAAAGTTATAGACGGACAGATCTCTCCTAAAACCCAACTGAAGATGTTTAACGCCGGTAAAATCTATAAAATTGAAGAGTTGGGAGTTTTTAAGGATTTGAAATATTCGGCTGTAGAAACATTAACCTGCGGAGAGGTTGGTTATTTTACGGCAAATCTACGCGATCCCCGCGAGGTGATTATCGGAGATACAATTACTGACCCTAAGAATCCCTGCGCTACTGCTTTGCCGGGTTACCGTAAAGTAAAACCCTTAGTTTTCTGCGGTATTTACCCGGTTAATCCGGCTGATTTTCCGCAGTTACGCGATGCGATGGATAAATTAAAACTTTCTGATGCTTCATTTGTATTTGAATCGGAAAACTCCCAGTCATTCGGAACAGGCTTCCGCTGTGGTTTTTTAGGACTTTTGCATATGGAGATCGTTCAAGAGAGGCTTGAGCGTGAATATAATTTAAATCTTATTCTTACGGTTCCTAATGTTGTCTATCGCATTAAAACAAAATCCGGTGAATTAATCGAGGTAGATACCCCGGCTAAACTTTGTCCCGTCCAAGATATTGAAGAATCTCTTGAGCCATTTGCCGCTTTACTTATGATTGTGCCGGTTGATTCCATTGAGGCGGTTTGCGATTTCACTAAATCGCGCAGGGGAGTATTTGTTTCGAATGAATATCTTGGTGAGGATCGGGTGAAGGTAGTATTTTCTATTCCCCTGGCTGAAATTATCGTTGATTTTTATGACCGCATAAAATCAATCACCCGCGGTTATGGTTCAATGGATTATGAAGTTAAAGAATATTTACCGACAAAATTGGTAAAACTTGATATACTTTTAAATAGCCAGATATGCGATGCTTTCTCTTCACTAATGTTTAAAGAGAAGGCTATTTCAAGGGCGCATCTTTTAGTAAGTAAATTAAGAGAATTAATTCCGCGACAGCTCTTTGAAGTAACTATTCAGGCAGCGGTAGGCAGCCAGATTTTGGCTTCTGAAAGGGTGCGCTCGGTTGGTAAAAATGCTACAAGTAAATGCTCCGGAGGAGACATTACGCGTAAGCGCAAACTTTGGGAAACTCAAAAAAAGGGTAAGAAGAGGCTAAAACAATTCGGTAAAGTTGAAATACCGCAAGAAGCGTTTTTGGAGGTTTTAAAAATATGAGTCTTAAGAAAAAATCCGTATTACGTGATTGGGTGGAGTCAATCGTTGTTGCATTTTTATTGGCCATGGTTATCCGTGCTTTTGTGGTACAGGCTTTTAAGATTCCTACCGGATCAATGCGCATGACCCTGATTGAGGGAGACCTTATACTGGTAAACAAATTTATTTACGGCTCAAAAGTTCCTTTTACAAATTGGCGCTTGCCTGCGTTAAGGGAGCCCAAACGCGGTGATGTAGTTGTTTTTATTTATCCTGAAGATAAAAAGAAGGATTTTATTAAAAGATTAGTCGGCCTTCCGGGAGAAACAATTGAAATTAAGGGCGGCTCTATTTATGTGAATGACAAGCCTGCTATGGAGCAAATTTTCAACCAGATTTATTATTACAACAGAGGTGAATTTGCTTCCGATGGGCAGAAGATTGTTGTACCCAAAGACAGTTATTTTGTCTTAGGGGATAACTCTACTTCTTCCAAGGACAGCCGTTATTGGGGGTTTGTGCCAAAGGATGACCTCTTAGGCAAAGCGATGGTTATTTATTGGCCAGCGCAACGTATACGGGTGATTAAGTGAATATCGCAAATAAAATCTCCACATTTCGTATTTTAAGCGTCCCGTTTTTTATTGCCTGCTTGGTATATTATTCTCCCCAAAAAGCATATTTAAAAGACTTAGCTTTAATTATATTTATTTTAGGAGTTATTTCTGACGGGCTAGATGGTTTTATCGCCAGGCGCGCCAAGATGCAATCAAAAGCCGGATTAATTCTAGATCCTCTGGGAGATAAGCTTTTATTGATGAGCGCTTTTATATTTTTGTCTCCCATGAGTAAACTGGATTTACATTTCCCGCTTTGGGTAAGCTTCATTATAATTTCACGTGATCTGATTATTATTATGGGAGCGATAGTTATTTATATGGTTAAGCAGACAATTAATGTCTATCCTACAAAATGGGGCAAGTTTACCACTACCTTTCAGATGCTTTCGGTTATTTGTGTTTTATTACAATTGAACTTTGCCAAATTTATTTGGTGGCCGGCCGTGATTCTTACCGTTATTTCAGGGTTTGATTACGTAAAGAGGGGGTTTAAAATTCTATATGCTTTGGATAATCGTCGCACTATTGGCTAGTTATTTTTTAGGCTCAATACCCACCGCTTATCTTTTTGGTAAGGTTCTCAAAGGAATCGACATCCGTAAGGTTGGCTCAGGTAATGTGGGGGCAACTAATGCCATGCGCGCCTTAGGCAGGGGACCAGGTGTAGTTGTATTGGTTCTAGATATATTAAAAGGTTTTATTACGGTTATATTTTTAGGAAATTATTTTGCGGACAAAATTACTTTGCTGCAGGCGCAAAACTTGTTTATTCTCATGGGGTTATGTTGTATTTGCGGCCATAATTGGACAGTATTCTTACAGTTTAAGGGCGGGAAGGGAATTGCTACTACGTTTGGGGTATTGCTGGGGCTTGCTTTTAAAGTTTCCGGTTTAAATATCGTAATCGAGTTAATAATTTTGATCTGGTTTATCGTATTTTTTTCTTTTAGAATGGTCTCTTTAGCTTCAATTTCAGCTGCTGTAGCCTTGCCAACTCTTTCCCTTTTTTTTAGACAACCGCTTGGCCTGGTTTTAGTGAGCTTTTTACTCTGTATTTTTGTGATTTTCCGCCACAAAGCAAACCTGGAAAGGATATTCCAGGGCAAAGAACCCCGTCTGTATTTTAAAAAATCCGTAAGTTAAAATCTTCATTCTATCGGAAAGCAAACGCTTTCTTTTTAAAGCCAAATACTCTTGAATTGGCTTTTTTTTGGTTGCATACTTAAGCGTAATAATTCCCCACCAGCCACGGAGAGGGGAGCCGGGTTGCCGTTAAGGCAACCCGGCTAACTATAAGGGAAAAATGAGAGATTTACTGTTTAAAAACCTAACTTCTTCTGAAAGAGGCAGAAAGATTATCGCTAGCTCCGAGATCGCCGATAAAGAGGGGGTGCATAGCGTTGTGCGGCGCCATTTTACCTACCTGGTAAAGCAGATACAGAGTAAAGATGCCCTTAGGCCTAAACCATATCTTTTTGTTTTAAAAGAAAAAAAATCCAAAGCCAATCGTGAACATTTCTTCTGTAAAGTTAAAGGAAGCCTGATAGCTGAAAATGGAGGAAAATTGCTGCTTATTTTATTCTCCCACACCTTAAACGTTGAGCTTACCGTCTCGGCCAAACTAAGCGGACAAACCGGATAATTTTTATTGACATAATTTTCAGGTTGTATATAATAATAGCAATATGAAAAAGCTAATTATTAGATACAACGCGATGGCGCTAGTTGTTTTAGCGCTTTTTTTGTTAATTACTCCTTCTTTTGCCCAAAGCCAAGCAGTAGATTATCTTTGTGAGCTTGGCAAGAGCTATTATTCTTTGGGCAAGGTTGACGATGCCCTGCATGAATTTAATAAGGTGCTTCTGCTTGATCCGACCAACCCAACCGCAAAGGATTATGTAAATAAAATATTCAGCGAAAATTCATCGATTGAGCCTGTTCCAACCATAACTAAAATACCCGCAAAAAATGTTTTAATCGCCCAGGCACCAAAACCAGAATTATCCAGAGAAGGAGCGATGAATTTTGCGCTTAGTAATTTAGAGGGCAGCAAAGATATTAAGCCTGCGGCCTATATTGACGTAAATAATCCTGTAGATGAAAACGATCTCGGAGAAGGCAAGAAAATCGGGAAACTAAGAATCAGCGGAGATATGCAAGCTAGTTTTGGAGTTACTCCGAATGAGTTTATTTGGAAATGCGCAAATTATGATATGAATGAGAGGAATTGGCGGCTGCTTTCTACGGATGCCTACAACAACAGATTCAATACTTTTGACGTGAGAGTTTATGATAGCTTTTCTGCAAACCTTGATACAGAAAATCAAATGGGATTTAATTTTCATACTAACATTACGGTCGATCCTTGGAGTTTTACTGGGAAAAGCAATAAATTTACGGTTGTCGGAGCAGGGGGTGATTCTGCAGAAATGGAGTTACGTTACTGGTCAAATACCGGCTACACCTTAAATGATACGGTCTATACCTTAGCAAACGGAGATACTTTTAATTTACCTGAAATTAAGGTAGTCAACGGTAGGATTTTACCCACAACTATCACCTCTGCTTATACAAATGTATTCTCAATTCCTGAGACTAAGATCCAGCGTACGTTCCAGCCGGTCAGGGAACTATGGTTTGATTATCTTAACGAAGAAGCTGGAGTTAAATTCCGTGCTTTCCCAATTGCCTATGAAAATCAAGCTTATTTATCCGATGATCCCCTGCAGATTACTAACCATCATACTTGGTGGGCAGCTAGCCCATGGCTTAGAAAATATTCACCGGGTAACTATAATTCAACAGCAACACCGATTAGTTTCAGAAAAGGCAAATGGGATGATACTTACTCCACTATCCGCGATAGCACAGGAAGATATCTAACAGCTTTACGCGGCTTTTCTTTTGTTTTAGGCTCTGCAGATGCGACTTCTTTTAGCACCACAGTAGCTTCTCCCAAAGACCTATGGCAGGATTACGAACAGGTGGATAATTATATCACTGCCAGCCGTTTCAAGCATAAGGTCTTGAATAATTTATTAGTCGGAGCAACTTTTACCAGCCGCACAGGGCTTAATGTAAATGATAAGAATAAAACAGACAGTAGAAATTATGTCGGTGGCGGTGATTTAAGTTATGAGGTTATCCCCGGACTTAAAGCTCAGGCTGAAGTTTTGACTTCACAATCTTATTATGATCAAACTAATACTCAGTATAATACAGAGGCCCGGGGAAACGCCTACTATTTCACTATTATTAACCGTTATCCCCAGAAAGATATTATTTCTTTAACCGATACTTATAATCAAATCAGGCGAGAAAAAGATGAACCGCTTATGGTTAAGTCCAGATTTTTCCTGGCACGCATGGATGATGGATTTGATTCTTCGCTCTCTGAATACAGGGATACTCGGGATGATGCTTTCTGGAGTAGGCACATATCTTTCCGCAAAAATTTTGGATATTTCAGTCCAGGTTTAAGCTCAAATTATGCTGACGAATATTCGATTAATGCCACCCGTATCGGTGATGGTATCGATTCAGGGAGAAGCTCGATCGGTTTTAGGAATGAAGTTGTGTATGAGGATAAATTCAGCAATCTTTTTGATGTGCGTAACGTGCATCGATCCAGCGGTAAATATGTTGAAACGGTTGCCAGAGACGAAATAACCTATAAGCCTATTGAAAAGTTAACTTTAAAAAGCCTGTTACTTTATCAGAATCTACCGCATACTGTAGGAGGGATTGATCCTTTTGACATTGATCCGGATACTAATAATGGCATAGCTAATACTGTAGTTCCTGATGGGGCAGACCCGAGCATAAAAACAGGTTCTTTAGGGTTAGAGTATGCTTTTGAGAAGTGGATAAGCGCAAATTTAACCTGGGAAAGAACTAACGATTATTATCTATCTTATGGTAATTTTCCCAACGGCCTTTTAAATAGTGGTAGCCTCAGCAGGATTTATTATGAAAACGGCAAGGCTTATACTGGTTGGAACAGATGGCTTTATGGTCAGGGAGTTTTTGAACAAGCACCTTACCCATTCTATAACATTTATAAGGCAGGGATAAATTTGTTACCGATGGATAAAATGAATATCTATTTAGACTATACTTACAATGATTTTATGTCAGCCGGGCAAAACTCTGATAATATGAATCATTTAGGACTGCAGTTTGTTTATGAGCTTACTGAAAAAATAGGGTTTTCTTTTAAATATACTTATTCGCGCTGGAAGAATCCTGTCACGAATTCCGGACTCACCGGTCACCATAATTTTTTCTCTGAGTTTAGATACTTGCCCTCAAAAGATAGCGAATTTAACCTGCAATACGGAGAAGGTAACTCTAGCGCTATCGGTAGGATGTATGATCCTACCGGAGGAAGCTTACTTACAATCGACACTGCCCACATTATCCGCGCTTATTACCGCCGCAAATTCTAAATTTTTTATTCTAAATAAATATCGATTTTTTTGATTTTACGCGACCTGATTGCTTGTGCGTAGGGGGATGGTATCACTGAGGAATTTATTTCTACGGGTGAATTATTATCCAAAAGAACGATCTTTTTGATACTCACCGAATTTTTCGTCGAATCACCAAAGGTATTCTTTCGTTTTGGATTATGATAGGTTATCATAATCTGGCTTAAGAAATTAAAAGAATATCTACCGTTTTTGGGAAACAGCCACCCGGGTAATGACGGTTTAAGGGTTAGATTAAGCTCGCCGCTTTTATTCAGTGAAAAGGGGCAGGCTCCGATATTCATCAGGAGCCAAATGTGGATAAACTCTGCGGTGGAACCGCTTAAGCGGGCAACAAAACCATTACCCTGCAATTCTTTGTCCTCAAAAGCGCTGCTGACGATAAAAGAAGAGTTTTCTAATATGCTTCGGCCATATCTCTGGGGATTTTGAAAAGGGACCAGAACATTTTTAAATTCAGCGTAAAACTCATCGGTTAAACCGGCTTTAAGCATTTCGAGGATGTACTTATATTCCATATGTAGCCAGATGGATTCATTTTCCAGCCAGCCCGGAGCAAATACCCGGCATCTGCCAATTTCTTCAGGCATGGAGTCAAGGTTAGCCGTTACTTTATACATCTTTAGTTTTTTATCAAAAAGCTCGCTTTGCTTAGTTGCTTTATGGAGGGCTAAGAGTTGATTATTGTCTGAGCAAAGTCTTAAGGCATGCATTTGTCCTTCAAGGAAAAATGGCGTTGGCTTTTGCACAAATTTTTTAGGTTTTATATAGTGATCTTTAACCAGATCATATTCGACTACTTCATTAATAAAATACGAATTATAAATACCTGATTTTTTATCCAAGGCTTTATTTAAACCTGTTTCGATTTTCTCTAAAGCTGCATCTACAAAGTTAATAAGCTTAGCTACTGGTAAATTAACCGGGTTACCGGAAAATCCCAAGCGGACTCTTTGGCGGTAATCTTCTTTTATAGTATTACTTTTATCCCAGAAGCTGAATGCATCTTCTGAAAACAGCTCCGTAAGTTTTTCAATAAAATCAGCAATTTCTTCGGCAAGTTCAATCTCATTAACCTGCGCGCTTTCAAGTACTCTCTTGATTAATCTTAACAGGCGTTTTAACTCAAAAGTTTCACAGCTGCTTGATCCAAAAAGGGCAGGAAGTCCGTTTAGCGAATCAAACCAGTTAGGTTTATTAGCCTCCATCTCAATCCCCACGCCAAAGGCATCAAGTGAAGCAAGCTTATTGGCTGCCAAGCACAACAGCTTGGAAATAAGGGTGGTATAATAAATCTCACCGTTTCCATGCTGCGTCCTTAAAAGGTGAGGATTGCTAAGGCGTTTGCGCAGCATCTCTTTCTTGGCGGAATCAAGAGTAAGAGAATGTAATTGACGAGGCTCTTTGTTATAAAGAACGTATTTTTCGTTGCGCGGCCTGACAACCTCTGAGTTGTCATAAAAAGAGAAGACCTTTTGGTTAAAGAAAAGCTCATTAAATTTCTCCGGGTAAATTCCAAGATAGCTGTCGATGAGATCCAGGTTATAGGTCCAATGGTCAGTCCAGAAACCTTCGGCGTGTTCAGCTTCCTGTATTTTATGCGCAGAGGAAAGAATAATTTCCAGAAGATTATCGTAGGAACTTTGAAGTTTCAGGTTATTGCTTTCGATAAAAAGAATGAGCTCTCCCGGAGTGAAAGTTTTTTTAAAGAAATGTTTTAATTTGTCGATGCTGTTGCTCTCAACTGTATTTATAAAAAGATCATCCAAATTAATTCCGTCATTGATCAAGAAGCTTTCGCCTTTTACTACTAAAGGATTAAAGCCATCGGTTTGAATCAAATTCATGAAAAAGATAATGTTCTCTGTCCCGATTTCCGGGTTAAACCAAAGGTCGTTGCGGCGGTTTTGGTTGATATCACGGTAGTTGCCGTTACCTTGAGAGAAATAGGTCGGCTGTAGCTGAAAATTATTATAATCTCTTTCCAGGTCGCCATGCTTACGCGAATAGAGGTAGAAAATTACGCCTGATTTGAAAATTTCAGGGTAACCGCCGCGCATAATATTATCCAGATAAGTCTGGCCGGCATATAAATTAAATTCTGGGCTGTTGCTTTGAGTCAAGATATTATTCTTTAATTTCATGAGCAGCTGGTCATTCTGAGCCAATTTATTCTCGATATAGCCAAATTTTGTAATTTTACTGACGCAGCTGTTAAGGGTTTTTGTATTATGGGCTTGGCCGATTACCGCATAAAATTTTTTCTGTTCTTTTGGTTTCAGGCTTAAGCTCAATAAAAGCAAGGCGCTGGGAGTTTTGCTTTTGGTCGCTTGCTTGGCAGGGTAAGCAAACTTAGGGCCGGCTAAGAAATTTGCCGGGTAGGAAAAATCAGTTACTTCTCCGAAAACTGCTTGCGGATCTACAATCGGAGGAACAAGTTTTGCTTTAGTGCCGATAAAATGAAAACCCAGATAGAAATTTCCCTCTTCGATATGCACGACTTCCGGCCGATCAGGGGGGTCGACGGCAAGCCTGTAAAAGGGGACATTTTTATCCAGGTTGTCAATTTTCATCCAGGCTTCAATAGTCCGGTTCATCTTTTTTAAAAAGAAATTATTTGTACCAAAAGGAATAATCTGAGGCAGCCCGTCAATGAGCTCTAGGGATTTGGGTTTATTTGAGGTATTTTCAATGCTTACTGTGCGGCTTAATCCGGCATAAGTAGCATTAGGAATATTAAAATATTCCACGCAAGTTTTAAGCCCGAGGGTGCGGTTTTCTTCTTCTAAGATAAGCCTGCCGGAAGTCATGCGCATAGAATTGCGTATTTCGTATTTTAAATTGGCGAAGCCGTTATGAAAAGGTTCGTAATAAACAGGTTCTTTTGCGGAGTTTATTTTTATGAAAGTGCGGAAGCCATGGCTGGATACAAATTGCCAGGATTTATTTGCAGGAAAAAATTCCAGGATTGAGTGGTCTTTATCTTTGATTCCGAAGCTGGCGATGCATTGTCCGCGGTTGACGTAGAAGACCCACATCGGAATGCCGTATTTTCCGGCAATCCCCGGGAAAAAATTAGCGAAAGGCTTGGAGTAGTTATAGTTTTCTATAACAAATTCGCCAAGTTTATTCAAATAATATTTCGCTTTAACTTGTTTTCTTTTAGTTTTCATTTTGAATTAAGTTAATTATTAGTATTTTACCTGCTTTTACTGTTTTGTCAACCTGAGAGTTGACTTTTGTAAAAAGAATGTTAGAATATTAAGAAATATGGAGGAGACACCCCGCGCTTAGTGGCGCCCGGCGCAATAGGTATGCGCCGGCATGCGCTTGTGCGCTACTTGCGCGGGTGTGTCCTTGTGGACATATGTCGATAGATAAGGAAACGGTAAAACATATTGCGCATTTAGCGCGTATCGAGTTGCAGCCGAATGAGTTAGAAAAATTATCTTTACAGCTGCATGATATCTTAGGCTTTATTGATAAAATAAGCGGTTTGGATATAGATAAAGTTTCACCTACAAGCCACATTCTACCTGTCAGTAATGTACTCAGAGATGATTATCCGCATGTTTCTTTACCTGCGGAAAAAGCCTTGGAGAATGCCCCGAGCAAAAAAGGAAATTTCTTCAGCGTTCCGAAGATAATTGAATAATGATGGATCTGAATCAGCTAACTGCCCACGAATTACTGAATAAACTTAAAGCCAAAGAAATTTCTCCTGAATCGATCAGTGAGTCACTTTATGCGCGTATTCATAAAGTTGATCCAAAAATAAAAGCTTATGTGAGAAATAAAGGACAGCAAGAGGCACCTTTAAAATCTCAACCAAATGGTTTACTTAAGGATGTTCCGATTACGATTAAGGATAATATTTGCACGGAGGGGTTAAGCACTGAATGTTGTTCAAAAATCCTTGAAGGTTTTCACCCGCCCTACGATGCTACGGTTATTTCAAAATTAAAAAACTCCGGTGCTCAGATCTTTTCTTTGAAAGCGAATATGGATGAATTTGCTTTTGGTTCTTCAACGGAAAATTCATATTTCGGAGCTACAGCTAATCCCTGGAATTTAGGGCATGTTCCCGGAGGCTCTTCTGGCGGTTCAGCTGCTGCCGTAGCTGCTGATGAAGCAATCTGGGCGCTAGGATCTGATACCGGCGGATCAATCCGTCAACCGGCATCTTTTTGCGGAGTAGTCGGATTGAAGCCTACTTATGGCCGTGTTTCGCGTTTCGGATTAATTGCTTTTGCTTCCAGCCTGGATCAGATCGGCCCGATCACCAAAGACGTCGAAGACGCCGCAATTTTAGCCGGAATTATTTCAGGTTATGATCCTAAGGATTCAACTTCAATCAATAAGGATGTACCTGATTATACCAAAAGCTTAAACGGAGATATTAAAGGATTAAAAATCGGCATTCCTAAAGAATATTTTGTCCAAGGCATGGATCCGGAAGTTAAATCGATTATTGAAGAGGCTATTAATAAGCTCAAAAGTTTAGGCGCAGATTCGAAACAAGTTTCATTGCCGCATACAGAGTATGCCGTGCCGGTTTATTATATTATTGCTACTGCTGAAGCCAGCTCAAATCTGGCAAGGTTTGACGGTGTGCAATACGGGTATCGGGCTAAATCAGATAATTTAATTGATATGTATAAGCAGACCCGCGCAGAGGGATTTGGTGAGGAGGCTAAACGCAGGATTCTATTGGGCACCTTTGCTTTATCTCACGGTTATTATGATGCATATTATTTACGTGCCCTGAAAGTGCGTACGCTGATCAAGCAGGATTTTGACCGGGTATTCGGCGATTTTGACTGTATTGTTACTCCGACCTGCCCGACAGCAGCTTTTAAGATCGGAGAAAAAACCCAGGATCCTTTAAAAATGTATCTTTCAGATATCTACACGATTTCGGTAAATTTAGCGGGGATTCCTGCGATATCCATTCCTTGTGGATTTACTAAAGCAGGATTGCCTATAGGCTTACAGATCATGGCTAAGCCATTTGATGAAGAGATGCTTTTTAGAGTAGCGCATGCCTTTGAACAAAGTACTGATTGGCATAAAGTTAAACCAAAATTATGAAATACGAAACAGTTATCGGCTTAGAGGTTCACTTACAGCTGAAAACTAAAACCAAAGCTTTTTGCGGATGTGCGATTGATTTTGGTCAGCCTCCCAATTCAAATGTTTGTCCTGTATGTTTAGGATTTCCCGGAACACTTCCTGTTTATAATAAGGAAGCGTTAAATTATGCGATTAAAGTAGCGCTAGCTTTTGACTGCCAGATCCAGGAGCATACTAAATTTGACCGTAAAAATTATTTTTACCCTGACCTGCCGAAGAATTATCAGATTTCTCAATACGATCTACCGCTCTCGCGCCAAGGCCACATGATGATTACCAGTAAAGATGCTCCTAAGCGTATCGGTATTACCAGAATACATTTAGAAGAGGATGCCGGTAAGCTTATCCATGAAGCAGATGCAAGCCTGGTAGATTTCAACCGTACGGGAATTCCTTTGCTTGAAATAGTCAGCGAGCCGGATTTATCCAGCCCCCAGGAAGCTTTTGATTATTTAACCGGGTTAAAAAGTATTGTTGAATATTTAGACGTATCTGATTGCGATATGGAAAAAGGATCTTTGCGTTGTGATGCCAATATATCTTTGCGCCCGGAAGGAGCTAAAGAGTTAGGAGTAAAAACCGAATTGAAAAATATGAACTCATTTAAAGGCGTTAAGGATGCCCTGGTTTTCGAAGTTAGCCGCCAGACTGAGCTACTCCAGAGTAATCAAGCAATGGTCCAGGAAACCCGACTCTGGGATGCTGATGGAGGCCGGACAATAGTCATGCGCAGTAAAGAAGGGGCAAAAGACTACAGGTATTTTCCTGATCCTGACCTGGCTGTTTTTATTATCGATCAGCCGATGATTGCCAAGATAAAATCCGCTTTACCGGAGTTGCCTCAGGAAAAGTTACGCCGTTTTGTACGCGATTATTCATTAACCGAATATGACGCCGGAATCCTGGTAAGTTCTAAAGGCGACGCTGAGTTTTCAGAAGCTTGTATTCAAAAGTACCAGGGCCACGATAAAAAAATTATGGTTAACTGGCTGATCGGCCCTTTGCTATCTGAAGCCAACTCCAGAAAAGTAAAATTACATGAACTAAAACTTGATAAGAATGAATTGTTAAGTTTAATCGGGCTTGTAGAAAAACAGGAAATTTCTTTGCTTTCGGCGAAGAGCGTATTAACTCAAGCGATCGATACACAAAAACCTGTGCAGGTGCTGATTAAAGAAGGGAATCTTTCTCAGATATCTAATACTGACTTGCTCCAGCAGATTATCGAAACAGTCATTGCTGAAAATACCAAATCAGTTGATGACTTTAAAGCCGGCAAGACAAATGCACTTATGTTTTTGGTCGGCCAGGTGATGAAAAAGAGTGCCGGCAAGGCTAATCCTAAAATAGTCAGTGACCTGATAAATCGGAGGCTATCCTGATGCGGAAAAATATATTGGCCGGTTGTTTGATCATAGCTCTATTGTTTATCGGTACTAGTTTGAGTTTTTCTGACAATAAAGAGAAAAATAATGACCAGCTGTATAAGCAGGTCGAGTTGTTTTCAGATACAATGGCAATTATCCAAAAAGAGTATGTTGAAGAAACAAAACCTAAAGATTTAATTTACGGATCTTTAAAAGGAATGCTGGCTTCGCTTGACCCGCATAGCCAATTTATGGATCCGGATACTTATAGCGAATTAAAGGTAGATACCGAAGGAAAGTTCGGGGGTTTAGGTATTGAAATTACGATTAAAGACGGACTGCTGACGATAATTACTCCTATTGATGATACCCCGGCTTGGAAGGCAGGAATAAAAGCCGGCGATCGGATTGTGAAAATTGGCGGAGTCTTAACCCGTGAGATCACCTTGTCTGATGCAGTTAAAAAGATGCGCGGTAAAACCGGCGAGAAGGTTGAGCTTGTGATATTCAGGGAATCTGAAAATAAACTTTTAGATTTTAAAATTACCCGGGATATTATAAAAATTAACTCTATAAAACAGGCGCGTATTTTAGAAGACAAAATCGGCTATATCCGCATTACTGAATTTCGCGAAAAAACTCTGCAGGAGTTTAACCGTGCCTTATCCGGCTTGTCTAAGCAGGGCTTAAGCGCTTTAATTATAGATTTACGTAATAATCCCGGAGGGCTATTGGATGCTGCGGTTAAGATCGCCGGGAAGTTTGTTCAGCCTAATAAAATGATCGCTTATACTAAAGGCAGGCATAAAGAGGAGGACCTTGAGTTTCTTTCTGATGCTAGAGGCGGGATTTTAGAGTTGCCGTTGGTAATTTTAATCAATGAGGGTTCGGCTTCCGGAAGCGAAATCGTTGCCGGAGCGCTTCAGGACTATAAACGCGCCATACTCATCGGAACTAAATCTTTTGGAAAAGGCTCTGTGCAAACGGTTATTCCTTTAGGTGATGGCTCAGCGCTGCGGTTGACTACCAGCCGTTATTATACTCCTTCCGGCAAGATCATCCACGGTAAAGGGGTTACCCCGGATATTGTGGTTGAGGAAAATAAAAAGAACGTAGCTAAAGTTGAGGAAAAAGAAAAAAGCGCCGAGGAGATATTTGATAAGCTTGAAAATAACCCACCTGTAAACAAGCCTGCGGAAAATGATTTTAACTATAAAGAGGATGCGCAGCTGATGCGTGCGCTGGATGCTTTAAAAGCCATAGTTATCTATAAGCATCCAGGTTAAAGAATTTTATGAAAATCCGGGATTTAACAAAAAATAAACCTTTAATTGTTATTTTTTCAATCTTAGTTTTACTTTTATTTGTTGCGCTTATTTTAACCCCGGTTCATAAACGAGCGCCTGAAAAAAAGAGAATCCCGGTGGTAAAGGGCAGGATTGCCATTGTCATTGATGATTGGGGATATAGTTTAAATAATCTGGCAATTATAAAAGAAATTAAGGTGCCTCTGACATGTGCGATCTTACCGAACTTAAAAAATTCAAAGGCTGTTGCCCGGCAATTAAATAAGCTCGGTTTTGAGATAATCCTGCACCTGCCGATGGAGCCCAAGGAAAAAATTAATTTAGAAAAAAATACGATTACCTCAGGCATGAATGAGGAGCAGATCCGCAATATTTTAAATGCTGATTTGAACGCAGTTATTTTCGCCAAAGGAATAAATAACCACATGGGGTCGCGCATTACTGAAGACAGCCAGATAAGCTCGGTGATTATGTCCGAAGCAAAAAAACATAAGCTATATTTTTTAGATAGCTTTGTAACTGCAAAATCAATCTGCCGCCAAATTGCCGGCAAAATAAATATAAAATTTGCTAAACGGGATATATTTCTGGATAACCAGAATGATCTGGTATATATTAAGGAGCAGCTGAAGAAAGTGAAAAATTTAGCCGCCATGCGAGGAAGCGCGATTGCTATCGGCCATGACCGCAAGAATACCCTGACGGTATTAAAAGAAATGCTTCCGCAGTTAGAAAGCGAAGGTTATAAATTTGTCTTTGTTTCGGAGCTGGTTAAATGATTGTCCTAGGCATTGAGAGCTCTTGCGATGAGACTTCTGTTGCTGTAGTTAAGGATGGCAGAAAGATTTTGTCTTGCGTGGTTGCCAGCAGCCTGAAGCTGCATAGCAAGCACGGTGGAGTGATCCCGGAAATCGCTTCGCGCCTGCAATTAGAAAGTATAACCGGTGTTTTTTCTCAGGCCATAAAAATAGCCCGGATAAAACTTGCACAGATCGATTTAGTTTCAGTAACCAACGGGCCGGGATTACCGGGATCATTATTGGTGGGGGTATCATTTGCCAAAGCGCTGGCATTAAGTTTAGATAAACCGCTGCTGGGTATCAACCATATTCACAGCCATATTTATGCCAATCTGCTTTGTCATACAAATATTAAACTGCCTTGCGTGGCTTTAGTTGTTTCCGGAGGCCATACTACTCTTTTTTATATAAAAGATTTTTCTAAAATTAAAATTCTGGGCCAAACACAAGATGATGCCTGTGGAGAGGCATTTGATAAAGTGGCCAAGCTTATGAATATGGGTTACCCCGGAGGCCCGTTGATTGAAAAATTTGCCAAAGGAGCAGATAAACACAAAATAAAGTTTGCCTGCTGCGGAACTACTGATGAATTTGGTTTTAGTTTTAGCGGTATAAAAACAGCTGTTTTATATTATTTAAAGGACAATAAACTCACGATTAAATTAAAAGCGGATTTAGCCGCCTCTTTTCAAGAGAGCGTAATTAGGGCGTTGGTAAAAAAATCTTTACCTGCTTGCAAGCGTTATCGTGTTAAGAATCTTTTACTCGGAGGTGGGGTAATCGCAAATACTGCTTTGCGCCAACGATTTAGCGAGAGCGCAAAAATTAACGGAATTAAATGCTTCTTCCCCGAGATTAAGTTATGTATGGATAATGCGGCGATGGTTGCCGGGCTGGCAGGCTATCTTTATAAACAAGGAGCAAGAAGCAATCTTAATTTAAATCTTGAATTTAACTAAGGAGGAGCTCATATGCCAACAGATTTTGAAATGATTGTACGCCTATTATTAACTTTATTTCTCAGCGGTTTAATCGGCCTTGAGCGCCAGGTTCATCGCAGGGATGCCGGCTTACGTACGCACATATTAGTCGCCCTGGGATCTTGTCTTATCATGTTGACATCTTTATATGTTTTTGATATATATAAAGATAGGGTTTCTTTGGATCCGGCCAGAATTGCTGCCGGAGTAATTACCGGTATCGGTTTTCTTGGCGCCGGTACGATTATCCGTGAGCCTGAGAGAGTTAGAGGGTTGACTACCGCTGCCAGTTTATGGGTTGTTGCCGGGATCGGATTAGCTGTCGGAATCGGTTTTAATAAGGTAGCCGTATACACTACGGTTCTGGTTTTAATTGTTCTACATTTTTTACGTTTCGCAGAAGGATCACTTGCAAAAGGAGGGAAACATGGCGTTTAAGAATAAAGTGGATGAAAAGATTCTTGATGTTGATGCCGCAATGCAGGGGAGTTTAAGTTTTAAAGATCCGGTTAATTTGCGGATTAACGGGAAATTTGAAGGCAACCTGGATACCCGCGGAAATCTTACTATCGGCTCCACTGCTGTAATCAACGCGGACATTGTCGGAGATAATATTATTATTGGTGGAAAAGTTAAGGGGAAAATTACCGCCCGTGAGCGCCTTACTTTACTGCCGCAGGCGATAGTTGAAGGTTATCTCTATCCGGCAAGGCTTAATGTTGCCGAAGGCGCTGTTTTTGAAGGACACTGTACAATGCTGCATGATTTTCTTAATCCTGAACAGCTGGCAAAATATCTGGAAGTTGAATTAAGCTCGATTATGGAATGGGCTAATTCAGGTAAGGTGCCGGGGAGCAAAGAAGATAATGCCTGGAAATTTGAACGTAAAGCAATAGATAACTGGGTTGCATCTGGAAAAATCGGGAAATAATTAAACTATGAGCGAAGAAAAATTACTTACTGTCAGGGAAGTTTCGGTTATTTTGGGTGTTTCCGAAAAAGATGTTCTGGATCTTGCGGAAAATGGAACGATTCCCGGATATAAGATCGGCGGCTTGTATCTAAGATTTAAAAAAGAACAGGTTGATCAGTATTTTAAAGCACGCCACCATCTTCATCCTGAAACTATCAAAGATGAACCGGTTGGAGTAAAAAGCAGATTTAAGGATTTTCTTTATTTCAATGATTTTTATATTTTTTCTACAATCCTTATTGTTCTTTTGGTATATCTTGTCTATCGAGGTTTATAATTAAATGTCTGTCAAGAAAGGTTTTTATGATCTGGGATTTGCTAAAGTTGACATCGATAGAAAAAAGCGCAAGGGATTTGCCGAGGTTATTTTTTGTCCGGGGAAAGGCCGTCAGCATTTAAGAGAAATCGTTAAAAAATTAATTAAAGCCAGAGAAGACCTGTTGTTAACCAAACTGGATAAAGTAACATTTTCTTTTTTAAAGAAAACAATCCCTGCTTTAAAATATAATCCCCTTGCAAAAATCGGTTATCTCTTAGCAAAACCTAAAAAACTTTCAAAAGGCACAGTTTTAGTAGTTTCTGCCGGCACAAGCGATATACCGATCGCTGAAGAAGCGGTACTTACTCTGCAGGTTATGGGTAACCGCGTTGAAAGATTATATGATGTCGGGGTAGCAGGCGTACACCGGCTGATGAGTAATATTGAGAAATTGAAGGCGGCGCAAGTTATTATTGTGGTGGCGGGCATGGAAGGGGCCTTGCCCAGCTTAGTCAGCGGATTAGTTAAGGCTCCGATTGTGGCGGTGCCGACTAGCTGCGGATATGGTTCCAGTTTTTCCGGATTAGCTGCGCTTTTAACTATGTTGAACGGATGCTCGCCAGGAGTAACGGTGGTAAATATTGATAATGGGTTTGGAGCAGGGTATTTTGCAAGCTTAATTAACAGGGGATAACTATGGCTTTATCCGGATTAGATATCTATAAATTATTACCAAAAACAAATTGTCGTGAGTGCGGCTTGGCTACTTGCCTTGCTTTTGCCATGCAGCTGGCCAAAAAAGCAGTGGCAATTGAAAAGTGCCCTTTTATCTCTGCAGAATCTAAGATGATTTTAGAAACTCAAGCTTTGCCGCCGATTAAACCGGTTGTTTTAGGCAATGAAAATTTAAAGTTTGAAATTGGTAATGAAACGGTAATGTTCAGGCATGAAGAAAAGTTTCGAAATCCCACTGGAATCGGTTTTATTATCGATGATTCCTTAAGCGATTCGCAGATAAAGGAAAGGCTTGATAAAATTAATGAGTTAAAATTTGAGCGTGTTGGACAATTGCTTGAAGTTAACTTGGTGTCGTTGAAACAGAATAAAGATGCCAAAAGGTATCTGGAAGCAGTAAAGTTAGTTTTAAATAGCACGGTCTTGCCGGTAATACTAATGAGCGATGATTTAGACGCTTTAAAGCAGGCAGCAGAAATCGCCAAGGAACGTAAGCCGCTGTTATATTGTGCGACTAAGGATAACTTTACGCAGATTGGCGCTATTGCTAAAGAATTTCAACTGCCATTGGTTGTTAAGGCGGAAGACTTTGATAGTTTGACTAAACTAACTAAAGAGCTTAGTAGCATTGGAGTGAGCAATTTAATCTTGGATACGGGAATTAAATCTGCAATCGAAAAGATCTGGGACCTAACGCAATCACGCAGGCAGGCGCTAAGAAAATTAAACCGGGCATTGGGATATCCGTGTTTGACGATCGTAGACAAAGAAGATCCTTACGAAGAAGCAATGGAGGCAGCTGCTTATATTGCTAAATATTCAGCGGTTGTTTTAATCAAAGGGATTCAAGCCTGGGAAATCCTTTCCATTTTGACTTTGAGGCAGAATATTTATACCGATCCTCAAAAGCCTTTGCAAATTGAATCCAAACTTTATCCAATAGGATCAGTTAATCAAAGCTCTCCGGTTTTAATCACAACCAACTTTTCTTTAAGCTATTTCACTGTTTTAGGAGAAGTTGAGGCCAGCAAAGTTCCTTCCTATATCCTGAGCGTAGATACACAAGGCATGTCGGTATTGACTGCCTGGGCTGCGGAGAAATTTAACGCTGAATGTATTACTAAATCGCTGGATGAACATGGCGTGAAAAATACAATAAACCATAAAAATTTAATTATTCCCGGATATGTTGCGGTAATCAGCGGCGATTTGGCAGAACAATCAGGATTTGAGATAATCGTCGGGCCTAAAGAGGCTGCGGGAATCCCTGCATTTTTAAAAAATCTTAACTAAATATGCTCAAATTCAAAGTTACATTCTTGCCGGATAATATAACTGTTTCCGTTGAGAAGGATGCCACTATTCTTCGAGCGGCGCTATCGGCCCAAATTTACATTAATGCTGCCTGCGGCGGCGACGGAATTTGCGGAAAATGTAAGGTCATTGTTAAAGGACAGGTAAGTAGCCAGCCAAATGGAATGATTACGCCTGAGGAGCGTAAAAATAACGTATACTTGGCTTGCCTTACGCATGTGCAAGGGGATTTAGAGGTAAAAATCTCGGATAGTTCACGCCTTAATTTTGACAAGCTTACACCTGAAGAATTAGAGGAGCGTTTAAGCGGCCTGGCAATTGAGACTGCCGAAGCAACAGGAAAAAATTTCGGCGTTTGTTTTGATATTGGCACAACCACGGTTTCAGGCCAGCTGATTGATTTAGATTCAAAGAAAATCTTAGGCACAAAAGCTACTTATAATCAACAGGCTGCTTTTGGCAGCGATGTCATTACGCGTATTGTTTATGCGGCTAAGCCTAGTGGCCTGCAACAATTACACGACTCTATTTCTGGTACAATAAACCAAATTATCAGCGATTTAGCAACGGAACATAAGGTTGCTCTTAATAATATTAATAGTATTGTTTGTGCGGGGAACACAACGATGATCCACTTACTTTTGAATACGGATCCCGCGCATATCCGCCGGATGCCGTATGTATCAAAAGCAAACTTTCCCCTAATTTTGCCTGCAGTCAAAGCAGATATTAATATTAAACCTAAAGGATTATTGAGTTGTGTTCCGGGAGTATCCGGCTATGTCGGAGGAGATGCTACCGCCGGAATCTTGTCTAGCGGATTATATCAAAATGAAAAGCTTTGTATATTAATCGATATTGGGACAAACGGAGAGATTGTTTTGGGCAATAAGGAATTTTTAGTTGCCTGTGCTGCATCTGCCGGGCCGGCTTTTGAAGGCAGTGGCGTAACGAGCGGGATGCGCGCCTCTAACGGAGCAATCCAGAACATACGTATCGACAAAAAAGATTTTAGAGTTAAATACTCTGTAATTCAGAATAAAAAACCGCGGGGTATCTGCGGATCAGGTTATATTGATCTTTTAAGTGAGATGTTGGATGCCGGGATCATTGATAAAAACGGCAGAATCAAAGCAGAAGGTAAGCGAATACGCAAAACAGATACCGGAAAAGAATTTATAGTTTGTTTTAAAGAAGAGACTGCAGCAGGGGCAGATATTGTAATTAACGAAGCCGACATTGAGAATCTTAAACGCTCTAAAGGCGCAATCTATTCAGCAACTTCGATTTTAGTAAAACACCTAGGATTAGAGTTTTCAGAAGTTGATAAATTTTATATTGCTGGAGGGTTCGGCACATATCTGGATATTGAAAAAGCAATCAGGATAGGGTTATTACCGGATCTTGATCGAACTAAATTTATTTTTATCGGTAACAGTTCTTTGGCCGGAGCCAGCCAGATACTCTTATCTAAAGAAGCAACGGAGATGGCGGGCGTCCTTGTCTCTAAAATTACTTATTTTGAATTATCGGTTGAATCCGGATATATGGAGGAATATAGCCAGGCTTTATTTTTTCCGCATACGGATTTGACGAAATTTCCAACGGTGAAATTTTAAATGGGTTATATCATTGCGATGGCCGGAAAAGGGGGCACGGGAAAGACTACGCTTGCCGCTTTAATTATCCGGTTGATTAAAGAGAAGAAATTGGGGTCTATTTTAGCCGTTGACGCGGACCCAAACAGTAATTTAGCTGAAGTGCTCGGGGTAGAGCCGGCAGGTAACATTGGCGAAATCCTTGATGATATTTGCTCTAATTCTGATAAGGTTCCGGCCGGCATGCCCAAAGAACGCTTTATTCAGCATCAAGTACAGTCGGCTATTCAGGAAGAGGAAGGCTTTGATATATTAACCATGGGCAAACCCGAGGGCCCGGGTTGTTATTGCTACGTAAATAATGTTTTGCGGGGGGTAATGATTAAATTGATTAAAGATTATGATTATATTATAATTGATAATGAAGCCGGTTTAGAGCATCTATCGCGCCGGACTACCCGTTCTGCAGACAGGCTTATCGTTGTCTCGGATGCTTCTAGCGTTGGCTTAAAATCAGCCAGCAGGATTATCGCTCTGGCAAAAGATTTAAAATTCGAAGTAAAAAAGAGCCTACTTTTAGTCAATCGACTTAATAAAAATATCGATAATCAAAAAATTAAAGAAACGGGTTTAGATTATCTGGGTCATTTACCGGCTGACCCGCAGATTGAAGCGCTAAGTTCAGCAGGCAGCTCGATTTTTAAATTAGATTCAAATGCGCAGTTATTTTTAGCGCTTAATTTATTAGGAGATAAAATATGGAAACGCAATTAGTGCTTGATAAATGGCCGGGTGTGATCTCAACTGTAGTTATCGGAGCAAAAAAAGAGGAAAGCGGATCCCGCAGTAATATAGTTACTATCGGCGGGCAAAGTAGCCTGCCTTTATTATTTAAAGAAGGGGCAATTCCCAATAAGCCGAGGGTTGCTTTTGAGGTCTGGGATATTGTTCCGCAAGATTGGCACAATGAACTTTTATCTGCTTATGGAGAAGAGATAAATGATCCTCTTGGCTGGGCGCAAAAATGCGTCAATGAATTTAAAGCTGAGATACTTTACGTTAGGATGCAGGGTGCACATCCTGATTTTGGCGATCGTTCGCCTGAAGATTCAGCTAAATTTATTTCTACGCTATTAGATAAAGTCAAAGTCCCTTTAATTATTACCGGAAGCGGGGATAATACTAAAGATAATTTAGTTATGCCTTTAGTGTCAGAGGCAGCTAAGAACGAACGTTGTATAATTGGCAGCGCCGTACAAGATAATTATAAAACCATTGTTGCCAGCGTATTGGCCGACGGCCACAGCATTATTGCCGAAAGCCCCATAGATATTAATATTGCCAAACAGCTTAATATATTAATTTCTGATATGGGTTTGCCTCTTGAGCGCATTGTTATGGACCCAACAATCGGTGCATTGGGTTATGGGCTTGAATATGCCTACTCGATTATGGAAAGGGCCAGGCTTGCGGCTTTATCCGGAGATAAAACTCTAGCTTCACCGTTTATCTGCTTCGTGGGACAAGAGGCATGGAGGGCCAAAGAAGCAAAAGGCAGCATTGAGCAGGGAATTATGTGGGAAACTATCACCGCTTCAAGCTTTATTCAATCGGGAGCGGATCTTTTAGTGATGCGCCACCCTAAAGCAATTGAGAAGGTAAGTAATTTTATTGAAACTTTATTCCGAGGATAGGCATGTTTATTATTGGCGAATGTATTAATGGCATGTCATTAAAAATTGCTTCGGCCATTAGCCAGCGTGATAAAAAAATAATCCAAAAATATGCGCTTGATCAGGTTAGCTGTGGTGCAGATACACTTGATTTAAACTGCGGCCCGGCTTCACCTAAACCATTGGTTGATATGGCCTGGCTGGTTGAGACTGTCCAGGAGGTAACGGAAAAGCCGCTCTGCCTGGATTCTAGTAATCCCAAAGTAATTGAAGAGGGCCTAAAAGCTTCCCAGAATAAAACTATTATCAACTCTACGACAGCTGATCCGGAAAAATTAGATATTTTGGTCGCGCTGGCAAAGCAATATAAATCTAAACTAATCGGAATCGCTATTAACGCAAAGGGTATCCCGCAAAATATTGATCAGCGCGTAGAATTAGCGGCAACAATTGTTGCCTATTGCCAACAAAATAAATTTCCCGTTGAGGATCTTTATCTGGATCCGATAGTTTTACCGATTAATGTGGCCCAGGCACAGATGAAGGATATTTTAAGCGCCATTTTCGAATTTAAATCTATATCCCAACCAAGCCCGAAAACTATTATCGGTTTAAGTAATATTTCTCAAGGTTCTTCTGTGCGCAGTTTAATTAACCGTACATTTTTGACAATGGCAGTTGCAAACGGCTTGGATTCAGCCATACTTAATTCTAAAGACAAGGCATTAATGGATACGCTGATTACCGCTGAGCTGATCTTGAATAAAAATATTTTCTGCGATTCATATCTGGAGGCTTATCGCAAGAAATGATCCGTTGGCTTAAAGACAAAGTTTTCAGGAATATTTTTAAATTACGGCCTTTTAATGAGAGCCTTAAGATCGCCGCCCTGGGCATCGGCTACCTTTTTGTATTCCATCGCAATATGCGGATAATTTTTTTACTGGGGATTTTAGCGTTTTTTCTAGGGATATATTTCAAATTAAGGGGAATTGAGGTTATTGCACTATCTATTACGATGACCTTTGTGTTTATGGCGGAGATTTTGAATACGGCAATCGAGATAATGATGGATATGTTTAAGCAGGAGTACAGCGTCAAGATAAAAATAATCAAGGATATTTCCGCCGCAGCCGTGTTGCTTGCCTCAATTAATGCGCTTGCCGTCGGATATGTGCTTTTTGTGCATAGACTGTTTAAATAAAGATTGAAGTCTTGTGTTTTACTAAATTTTGTGATAAATTCTTTAATTACGGCGGAGTAGCTCAGCCTGATAGAGCACGCGGCTCATACCCGCTTGGTCGGTGGTTTAAATCCACTCTCCGCCACCATCTATCTGTTAAGAAGTGGCGTCGTACTAGATAGTCCTGCGAAGCGATAAAGAAGTGGTATCGTACCCAGAGGATGCGTAAGCAGTTCCTTGATTCTTAGATTAACATATTAACCGTTAATATGGAGAGGTAGTTTACTTAGCCTTGTAAAATCATGGAAACTAGAAGAGATCTGAGAATACCTGTTGATTTGGAAGTTATCAGTGAGGTTGATAGGAAATTAAAACAACTTTTTACTTTATCGGTCGGTGACGTATTTAAAGCCAAGGCGTTTGATCTATCTAAGGGGGGTATGGGTATACTCTCTAAATATTTTCTTCCTCCCGGCAGTCATACCTTCCGGAAATTCTTTTGGCTAATTTATCGATGATCAGAGATGTGATGATGAATACTCCTGCCTCAGTCAGCACCGTTGCAAATGCTGCTCCCAGGTAAGAGAACCTACTGATAAAGATGAATATAAGCGGCAAGCCGACAAGTGCGGCAGTAACGTGGATTTTTGCGTATAAGTCCTGCTTTCCACAGACAAGTAAAAACTGCACCTTAAAATTATTGGCTCCTACAAAAAATACCGCACCAAGCAGCAATCTTAAAGTAAGTACCACTTCTTGGTAGACTGCTCCACAGGTAATTCGAATAATCAGGGGAGCAAGTAGATAGGCAATCGGCAGGCTAATTACAAAACCCAGGGTTATGCCATCCTGAATTCTAAACATTATCGCCACAGCCCGTTGCTTATTTTTGGCAAAAACATTGCTGATCCTGGGAAAGACCGCCCGGGTAAATGAATCCATGGGAAATGTTTGTATTACATTGGCGATGCGTTCGGCAATAGAGTAATAACCGGTAATTACGTTATTGGTTAAGAGGCCGACGGCAAAAATTCGGCTGGCAGTATAGGTGTTAATGGAAAGAATGGAGATAAAAATATCCCAACCTGTTTTTAGCTCCTGTTTTATTGTAACGTATTTTTGGACAATAAATGATATGCGGAATTTTTTAAAAGCAATATAGAGCCCAAGTATGCCGCTGATTATAGAGAAGAGTGAATTTAATAAAGGCACAAAAAGATAATCCGCCGGAGATTTAATAAACACAAAAATAGAGATCGTATAAGCTATGCCGCTAGCTACATTGACTGATGTAATATAGGCCATCTTTTCTTTTCCCTGGAAAAACCATATGGGGAATAAAGTGCTGCCGATTACTGTACCAAAGCTTAAAATATAAACCAGCCAATCGTTACTGAATTTAGGTACAAGATATACGATAGTGCAAAGGATTAAGAAGCTTATTCCGGCAAACATAAACTTCACTGTCATCACGGAAGAGAAAAACGCGCTGGTTTTTTCTTTATGTTCTCCGATAAGGGAGATTCTTTTTGTCGCCGATAAACTAAAGCCATAATCCGTTAAAATCATGAAATATTGCACAAAACTTTGGGCAAAGGCGATTAAGCCGAATTTGTCCATCCCGATTACTCGGATAAGATAAGGAATAACAACTAAGGGGAGAACATAGCTAATGCCCTGAAGAGTGGTAAGGGAAAGGAAATTACCAAGTACAATCTTATGTTCTTTATGGGTGATGATTCTTTTATGTTTCATTATTCATAATTTACACTTTTAAAATCACAAAGTCAACAATTTAAAAGAGGTTTTTCAGCATTTTTATGGTAAAATAATACGATGAATAAATTTAGGGAAACAATTAAAAAACATAATCTGGTTAGCAAGGGCGATAAAATTCTGGTTGGAGTTTCCGGGGGTCCGGATTCTTTGACCTTGTTGTTAGAGCTTTTCAGATTAAAGCCAGAATTAAAATTATCCCTCCATATTGCTCACATAGACCATGGTTTACGGGAAAGTTCCGGTTCGGATGCGCTTTTTGTAAAAAACTGGGCTAAAAAACTTGACCTGCCCCTAAGCATAAAGCGCTTAAATCCTAAACTTACTAAAATTAAAGGATCTCTTGAAGAATTGTGGCGCCAGTCTAGACAAGATTTTCTTATTAAAACTGCTCAATCCATTAAAGCCGATAAGGTGGCTTTAGGGCATAATCTCGACGATCAGGCAGAAACCGTGTTAATGCGCTTATTGCGCGGAACGGGTTTATCGGGATTATCCGGGATATCTTTGAAACGTAAAATCGGAGGAGTTACTTTTATCCGGCCTCTTTTAGAGACTAAGCGCGATGAAATCAATAAATTCTTAAAAAGAAATAAAATCAAACCGTGTATTGACTTGTCTAATAAAAATGAAATATTCTTTCGCAATAGAATTCGGCATAAGCTGATTCCGCTGTTGGAAAGTGAATATAACCCAAACATTATGGAGGTATTGGCTAATCTGGCCGAAAGCACATCTTATGACTATGAATATCTGGATTTAGCCGCCAAGAAAAGCTTGAGAGGGAATAGTCTGAAGTTTAAGATAGACAAGTTAATGAAGCTGCATCCGGCAATTTTACGCCTTAGAATTAGGCAGGCAATCGGACGCATTCAAGGAGACACGCGTAGAATAAGCTTTGTGCATATTAAAGAAATTGAGGACTTAATTTTTAACCGGCCGATAGGCTCAATTGTTGACCTGCCTAAAGGAATTTCGCTTCAGAAAACCCGTAGTTGCCTGCGATTTTTTAAGCGCTAAATCTATAAATCTATAATTCACTTGATTTTACGTCTATAAGCAAGTATAATAAACCCCTTAAAAACAATTTAACTTTGGAGAAATAAAATGACCTATCGCAAGAAAAATAATCTTAACAAAAATAACAAATTAAAACGTTTTCCTCTGGGTTGGCTGATATTTAGTTTCATGGTTGTTTATTTGATAATTGCCTCCAGTAATGTTCCTGTTACCGGAGCTCCCAAAGAAATCTCCTACAGTCAATTTTACCAGAATTTAAAAACTAGCCCTGATCGCATAAAACAGGTTACTAAAACGGAATCTATTTTACATGGTGAATATTCGGACGGTTCAAAGTTTTTTTTGAATATGCCCGAAAATGATCCGGAAATGCTTAACCTTATGCGTCAGAATTTAAAAAGTTTTGATGTAAAACCCGCGCGCACATTCTGGGTTACACTACTCTTTAATTTAGGCCCAATACTTTTATTTATCTTTTTCCTATGGTGGATGAATTCCCGCGGGGAACAATTAGGTAGTAAAATTATGACTTTCGGAAAAGTAAAATCAAAGATCCAGAGCAATAATGAAAAGGCCACTTTTGAAGATGTTGCCGGAGTGGATGAAGCAAAAGAAGAATTAAAAGAAGTAATTGAATTTCTTAAAGACCCTAAAAAATTCCAAAAGCTCGGCGGTAAAATTCCTAAAGGCGTGCTTCTAGTCGGCCCCCCGGGATGCGGCAAAACTTTAATTGCTCGGGCGGTTGCTGGAGAAGCAGGTGTACCTTTTTTTAGTATATCAGGATCTGGTTTTGTGGAGATGTTCGTCGGAGTGGGCGCCAGCCGGGTAAGAGACCTATTTGACCAGGGACGTAAAGCCGGTGTTGTTTCCGGAAAGGGAGCGATAATTTTTATTGATGAAATTGATGCTGTAGGCCGATTGCGTTTCTCGGGCATCGGCGGAGGCAATGATGAGCGCGAACAGACTTTAAATCAATTACTTGTTGAAATGGATGGGTTCGACACCCAACAGGGGTTAATCCTGATTGCCGCTACAAACCGGCCCGATACTTTAGATCCGGCGCTTATGCGCCCAGGAAGATTTGACCGTACAATTATTGTCAACCTTCCGGATATTAAAGGTCGTGAAGAGATCTTAAGGGTGCATACCCGTAAAATTAAACTTGCACCATCGGTTAATTTAAAATCCGTAGCCAGCCAGACTCCGGGTTTTTCCGGAGCGGATTTAGCCAATCTCTGTAATGAAGCTGCATTAATGGCGGCACGTAATAGCAAAGAAGCAGTGGAAGAGATCGATCTGGATAAATCAGTGGAAAGAGTATTGATGGGGCCGGAAAAAAAGAGCCATATCATGTCGAAAAAAGAAAAGGAGATTACCTCTTTACATGAGTCAGGGCACGCTCTACTTTCTTTATTGTTGCCTGAAGTTAACCCGTTAAAGAAAGTTTCAATTATCCCTAGAGGACTTGCCGGTGGGTATACTTTTACCCCTCCATTAGAGGATAGGCACTACTGGACTAAAACAGAATTAATTGCTGAAATTACAATGATGCTTGGAGGCCGGGCTTCGGAAGAGCTAAATTTAAGCGAAGTTACCACAGGAGCTCAGAATGATTTAGAAGTAGCTTCAAATATGGCCAGGCGCATGGTTACTCATTTTGGGATGTCTGAGCGGTTAGGAAATTTAACTTTAGGAAGAAGGGAAGGATTAGTATTTTTGGGCCGCGATATTATGGATGAAAAAAATTATAGCGATCAAACTGCACATATTATTGATGAGGAAATTAAAAAAATAATAGATAATGCGTACGCCAGAGCAATAGAGCTTTTAAAAAATAACCTGGAGAAGCTCAAGCTTCTTTCAAGCTCATTGCTGGAAAAAGAAGTTTTAAGCGGTGAAGAGGTTAAGAAAATACTGGGTATTGAAAAAAGTGACCTGGTATAGAGATGCGTATCTTCCCTTTTAGCTCTAGAATTGAAGTTGAGAAAATGATGCATGATATCGGGGTTGACCCCTGCGGGGTCAAGATCATGCTGCCGAAGGCCCAGACTTTTTTAATCCTCCTAAATACCGTAAATAGTATTACCGCTAATATACTCAAACAGGAAATGCTTGCTATAGGTGCGGAGTCGGCAATTACCCGGGGAGCCCTAACCGGAAAAAGCAAAAAAACCGATGTTTTGATGATTGCCTCGCTTAGCCAATATAGGAGGCTTTTGCAAAAAATCAGGCTCCAGCCTTTCGGGCTTAATAACCTCAGCCAAGAACTAGATAAAAATATTAAAAATTATACTAAGCATAATTTTACTTTATCTTTAAGAAGTTCTTTTTTAAATTTGAGTAATCAGGCCCGGATTATGGGCATTATTAACCTAACCCCTGATTCATTCAGCGGTGACGGCTTATATAAAAATTGCGCGGCAAATTATCTTGATTTAGCATTAAAGAAAGCTAAAAAAATGGTTAGCGATGGCGCAAGCATCATTGATCTTGGAGGCCAATCCAGCCGGCCGGGGGCAAAACCTGTCAGCGCCAAAGAAGAACTTACCCGTATTCTGCCTGTGGTAAAATTATTAGCAAAAAAAATAAAAACGCCGCTTTCTATTGATACCGATAAACCGATAGTAGCTCAAGCCTGTCTTGATTCAGGCGCGCAAATAATCAACGATATCTCAGGTTTAAGGCATAAGAACATGATTAAGGTTGCTGTCCGTTATAAAGCCGCTGTCGTAATCATGCATATGCAAGGCGTGCCTCTAAGCATGCAGAAAATAGTTACCTACCGTTATTTAATCGATGAGATCGCTCTTTATCTAAAAAAAGCAATTAATTCTGCTGAAGGTGGTGGAATTAACCCGGATAAAATTATCGTTGATCCCGGAATCGGGTTTGGTAAAAATGTCGAGCATAACCTTGAAATTATAAATAGACTGGCAGATTTTAAGATTTTAGGTAAGCCCATTCTTATCGGCACATCCCGGAAATCATTTATCGGTAAGATTTTAGGAGCTGATGTTGGAAACCGCTCTAGCGGCTCTCTGGCTACCTGCGTAATTGCAGCGAAAAACGGTGCTAATATACTACGCGTACACGACGTTAAAGAAACCAGTCAAGCCTTAAAAATAGTCAATGCAATAAGGAAAAATAAGCTTTAATCTAGCTATGCCTAAATTAGGAGTAAATATCGACCATGTAGCAACTTTACGGCAGGCCCGCAAAGGAGTTCTTCCTGATCCTGTTTATGCTGCATATCTATGCGAAAAAGCAGGCGCTGATAGCATCGTAGCTCATTTAAGGGAGGATCGCCGTCATATTCAGGATCAAGACATCCTGCTGCTGCGTAAGAATATTAAGACTAAGCTCAACCTGGAGATGTCCATTGCTTTGGAGATCGTAAAAATTGCCTGTAGGATTAAGCCGTATCAGGCAACACTTGTTCCTGAAAAAAGAAAAGAGTTAACGACAGAAGGCGGTTTAGATGTTGCCGCCAATTTAAAAAAGGTTGCTGCGGTTATAAAAAAATTAGAAAAAAAGGGCATTCGCGTAAGTTTGTTTATTGACCCCGAAAAAAAACAGATTGACGCTTCCAGAAAAGCCGGAGCTAAAATTATTGAACTACATACTGGCCGCTACGCCGAGGCAAAAAATAATCAAGAAAAAAATAAGTTTCTTAAGCAGATAGAATCTGCGGTTAGTTACGCAAGAAGCGGGAAGCTTACGGTTAATGCCGGACACGGTATTGATTATGCTAATGCTAAAGATGTTGCGGCAATTGGAGGAATAGAAGAACTTAATATCGGATATTCTATTATTTGCAAATCTCTTTATGTAGGCTTATTCAAAGCAGTCAAGGAGATGAAGGAGTTAATAAGATAATGATCATCGGCACAGGGATGGATATCACCGAGGTGCGCAGGATCAAGCAGGCGCATGAAAAATGGGGCGAAGATTTTCTGCAGAGAGTTTTTACAAAAAACGAAATAAAAAATGCTAAAACCAAGACCTCTTTTTACCAGCACTTAGCCGGAAGATTTGCCGCAAAAGAGGCAGTGTTTAAGGCAGCCGGGGATAAGAATATTTCTTGGCAGGATCTTCAAATACATAATGATGCCGAAGGCAAACCGATCTGTTTATTTCTGAATGGTAAAGGAAAAAATATCTGCGTGCATATTTCAATCTCACATGTTAAAACCTATGCAGTTGCCAACGCAATTATTACGAAGAAAAGCTAATTCTCATAAAGGGGATTACGGGCATATCTTAATATTAGCCGGCTCAAGCAGATTTTCCGGAGCCGCTTTACTTTGTGCTGAAGCTGCCTTACGTGCAGGAGCAGGGTTGATAACTTTGGGTATCCCTAAAAGTATTAATCTGGCGGTAATCAAAAATAAGCCTAAGGAGGTAATGAGCTTGCCCTTACCGGAAACAAAAGAAGGGTCATTAAGCCTCAGAGCTTTTAGCAGAATCGGCGTTTTTCTTAAGAAGGTTGATGTTTTAATAATCGGCCCGGGCCTGGGCACAGATAAAACGACGAGTGCATTGGTAAGGAAAATTATTAAAAAGATTAATTTACCTGCTGTGATCGACGCCGATGCTTTAAACGCGCTCAGTAATCACTTAGAGATACTTAGAAACCATAAAGGCCGACTTATTCTGACTCCGCATCAAATGGAGATGTCTAAGCTTTTTAAAGTTGATCTTAATCTTATAAAGAAAAACAGGAAATTGGTTGCTAAAAAGTACGCAAAATATTATAATAGTACGATTATACTTAAAGGACATCATACTGTTGTAACTGACGGCAATAGTCAGTGTTATATAAATAAAACCGGTAATCCGGGGATGGCAACCGCAGGAAGCGGCGATGTCTTAAGCGGTATTGCCGGAGCATTCCTAGCTCAGGGGTTGGATATTTTTCCTGCGGCAAAATATGCGACATATATTCACGGCTTAGCCGGTGATATTGCAGCAGGCGATAAAACACAGATGGGATTAATTGCTTCGGATATTATTGATGAAATTCCTGCGGCAATAAAAAAGAGTACCTAAATGGCTATTACAAAACAAAAAGGTGATATTGCTGAAGCATTTGTTACTTATCTACTTAAACAAAATGGTTTTAATGTTCTTATCCCGTGGGGAGAAGATAACCGATACGATCTTGTTACAGAGAAAAATGGAGTATTTAAGCGTGTTCAAGTTAAATATGCAACGCCGAAAGATGGCATAGTAGAGGTGAGAGCAAGAAGCTGCAATAATCACAGTATCATACATTACTCACCGAAAAATATAGATATTATTGCTGTATATTCTTCCGAGCAGCATAAGGTATATTTTGTTCCTTTCAGCCTGATTAGGAATAAAAGTACATGTAATTTACGGTTAAAGCCAGCTAAGAATAAACAAATCAAGTTTGTAACTGAAGCAGCCAAATATGAATCAAGATTTGACTTACTTGAGAAGTAAATCTGCTGGCGTGGCGCAATGGTAGCGCAATGGTTTTGTAAACCATGGGTTGAAGGTTCGATTCCTTTCGCCAGCTAATTTAAAGGATTTTAAATTGAATTATAATAATTTACATTTTAACATTTTGATATGGGCAGGTACCCAAGTGGCCAAAGGGGGCAGACTGTGTAAACGCAGCGTCTTGTCGAAAGGCGAGATGGAAAAGTAGGTGAATTCAGGGGAGCCCTAAGTAGCCCTTAGGGGAATCCTGAGCCAAGCCCGCTAAATGATTTTTGCGGGAAGGTGCAGAGACTAAGCGCCTACCACCTAAAGTGAAAACTATGGTGATGAGATAGTCCAAGCTTCGAGGTAACTCGGAGGCCCTTGAAATCTGCTGCACCTGTGCTTCAGAGGTTCGAATCCTCTCCTGCCCATTAAATTGTACGATTGAGAGTTCGCGCGGGATACTCCCGCAAAATTCTCCGATAGGTATGCGCCTGTAGCGCTAATTGCTCGGGTGTGCGTGCGTACGCGGGAGTAGTTCAGTGGTAGAACAATAGCCTTCCAAGCTATATATGGGGGTTCGATTCCCCTCTCCCGCTTAAATTGAATTTAAATTAAGAATATGGCTACCGAAAAAAATGACATCTTATCAAAGTTAATTGAGAACGCCGCAGTAATGGTGCTTTATTTAAACCATTTCGGTAATATTCTTTTGTGTAATAAGAAATCCGAAAGCGTGCTAGGACTTAATCAATCTGAGGTTATCGGAAAACATTGGATGGGGGTATTGTTTGGAAATATGAATAAGATTATAAATAAAAATATGTTTAAGGCGGTTGTCGATGAGGCGATGACCTATAAAAGAGAGAAGAATTTTGCCTGCCTGATTAACCAGCGGTTAATTTCGTGGACGATTAATCCGGTGTTAGATAAAAATAATCAGGTTGAAGCGGTCGCGCTTTTTGGCCAGGATATTACGGAGATCAACGAGCGTGAATCATCGATAAAGAATATTGACACCTCTTTAAAAGATATCTTCTCAAGTATAAAGGAGTACGCACTATACGTAATTAATTTAGAGGGCAATATAACTTATCTGGGGATGGGTTTGGAGATCATGCTCGGCTGGAACAAAAAGGACCTAATTTTTAAAAATGCCGGCATACTGCATAATGCTTCTGCTGAATACCCTGATCTGGAATTTATCCTTAAACAAGTACATTTATTCGGAAGGTATGAAACAGAAGCAGAGCTGATTACTAAAACTAAAGAAGTCCTTCCGGTTATATTAACCGTAAATCAATTTTTAGATGGGGAGGGCAAACTTACCGGTTACATATTTATGGCTAAGGACATAACGGAAAGAAGGAAATTGGAATACCAGATTTTTCAATCTGAAAAATTAGCGGCTTTGGGCCAGCTTTCAGCCGGTATGGCCCATGAAATCAATAATCCGCTGTTTGTCATTTCCGGAAGATTAGAGATGCTCAAAGACGAGAGCTTCAATCAAAAGGTCAAAGACAATCTTGCTTTAATTGCCAATCAAACGGATCGTATTCGTGAGCTGGTGGATCGAATTTTAAAATTTTCCCGTAAATCAACCCCGGCGCAGGAAATGATTGATGTTAATAAGGCTATTGAAGCGGTCCTGTCGTTGATTCGTTATAATAAATTACCTAGCTCCAGAATCGAGATAAAACAAATTCGCGCAAATAATTTACCGAAAATAAAGGGTGATCTGCATCAATTACAGGAGGTTTTCCTTAATATTCTTACCAACGCTTATCAATCTATGCCCGAGGGAGGAGTAATTAAAATAATTACCAGTAATTTTCAGGATTCTTGCGTGCAGATCCAGATAATTGATTCTGGCGTCGGTATTCCTGAGCATCACCTTAAGAATATCTTCATGCCTTTTTTCTCGACAAAAAATGACGGAATAGGCCTAGGACTATCGATCTGCCATAATATTATTAAAAATCATAACGGTTCTATTGATTTAGTTAGTCAAGTTAATCAGGGAACTACTTTTACTATAAAATTACCTTTTATTTAGAGGAGGAACAATTATGCTTTATAAAATTTTAGTTGTAGATGATGAGGCTCCAGTAAGAGACCTGTTCGATGAATTGTTTAGAAAAGAAGATTGTGAGCCGGTGTCTTGTGCCACTGGAGAAGAGGCTCTAAAGATCCTTAAAAAGGAACCCTTTGATGTCGTATTGTTAGATATTAAGCTTCCCGGAATGAGCGGGCTAGAGGTATTAAAGAACATCAGAGAATTCGATAAAAATCTACCTGTCGTAATGATCACCGGTTTTGGATTCGATGAAGATTTAATCGCTAAAACCAAGCAATTCGGTTGTTCTGGATATATCGGTAAAAATATGCCTGTGGCCCAGATCATCACTACCTTTAAACAATTTGTAAAAAAAGCAATGGAAAAGAGCAAAACCCCGTGAGCGAAGAATTCTTAAAACCGGTTTTTATCGATGCTTTTGACTTAGATGATGCCTGGTTTCAGGCCTTATCGGCAATATTAGACAAAGGCCATGTCTATACAATTACCCGCGGAAGCTACGAGGGCCAGAAACGTTTGGAATTCGACTTTGTCTCAATAAGAGTGCGTAAGCCTGCGCATCAGATAATCCCGATTATCCCTGAAGGCATGAATATACCTGCGCCGACAGATATGGATTATATTCGGGGGTATCTAAGTTACCTGCTTACCGGTGCAAAAACCGAAACTGAAGATTATACCTACGGAGAAAGATTAGTTGACCCGAAGGTTAAAATTAAAAAAAATGAAAATGGGAAAGAGTTACTTTGTGATTTGGCGTTAAATGTTAATCAGATCGAAGAAGTAATTAAGATGTACAAAGAAAAGGGCCCGGGTACAAATCAGGCGATAATGGAGATTGGCATGCCTTCGGATATAAAGTTAATTGATCCTCCTTGTCTAAGGTTAATCGATACAAGAGTCCGTTATGGTAAACTACACTTCATACTTTATTTCCGTTCCTGGGATCTTTGGGGCGGATTTCCTTCTAATCTCGGAGGCTTACAGCTGGTAAAACAATATATGGCTGAAGAAATAGGCGTAGAAGACGGAGAAATTATCGCTGTAAGTAAGGGGCTACATCTTTACGATTATGTTTGGGATTTAGCCAAGCTCAGAACAAATAAAGTTAAGGATTTAAAATAAACCATGGATAAAATGCGTATCGGAGTATTAGGCGACGGAGGATGGGGGACAACATTAGCTATCCTGCTTTCTAAAAAAGGATACCGGGTGAGCCTCTGGGGAGCCTTTAATAAATACACTAAACAAATTTCGCAAAGCCGCCGAAATCCGAAATTTTTACCGGGGATTAAGATACCCGCAGGAATTGAAATAACCTCCGATATTAAATCGGCGATTACCGATAAAGAGATCATTGTGCTGGCGATTCCTTCGCAATATACCCGATCGATATTAAAAAAAATAAAGCATGGCTTTTCTAAAAATACTATTTTTTTAAGTGTTAGTAAAGGCATTGAGATAAGTTCTTCTAAAAGGATCTCGGAAGTGATACATTCTGAACTTGGTCCGGTGAAGCTGGCGGTTTTAAGCGGTCCGACTATTGCTCAGGAAGTTGCCAAAGGGATTCCTACTACCGCAGTAGTGGCTTCTAGCAGTAAAAAAATTAGAAAAACTATACAATCAGTATTTAATACAGAAAGTTTCCGTGTTTATACAAACTCTGATATAATCGGGGTTGAGCTCGGAGGAAGCTTAAAGAATGTTATTGCGATTGCTTGCGGAGTCTCCGATGGATTAGGTTTCGGTACGAATACTAAAGCGGCAATATTAACCCGCGGGCTTACTGAGATATCCAGACTTGGCAAAGTTATGGGAGCAAAACCTGAGACATTCAGCGGAATCAGCGGATTAGGTGATCTAGTCACTACTTGTATCAGTAATCAAAGCCGCAATCGGATGGTTGGGGAATTAATCGGACGCGGTAAAAGCTTAAAAGAAATCTGCCGGCATATGCAGATGGTTGCCGAAGGGGTACCGACGACAAAATCCGCATATGCTTTAAGTATAAAATATAAAATAGAGATGCCTATTACTAGAGAGGTATATCGGCTGCTCTATAAAAATAAATCTCCTCGTCAGGCAGTTAAAGATTTGATGACGAGGAAAAGTAAAGAGGAATAAAAAAAATACCGTTTGTAACGGGGCGTGGCTCAGTTTGGTAGAGCGCTTGAATGGGGTTCAAGAGGTCACAGGTTCAAGTCCTGTCGCCCCGATTACTTTTAAATTAGGTGACAGGAATCCCGCCGAGTTTATGGATCTCTGGGAGCCTGTCGCCCCGATTTGAATTTGCCGTTAATAGACCCAAGCAAATTCATCCCGCAGCGTGCGGAAAAAATTCCTATGGAATTTTTGAAGCGTTTACGCAAGGGATAGTGAGAATAAGGCAACAGGAATCCCGCCGAGCTTAGCAGTCACTGGGAGCCTGTCGCCCGAACTAATTTAATAAAGGAGGGTTTTTCAATGGAGAAAAAATTTGACGGAGCAGAGAGAAGAAAATGTCCACGGGCGGACGGAAGATTCATTGTTTCTTATAGAGTTATTCCGAATAACACTAACATCGATATATCTCAAACTAAAAATTTAAGCTTAGGAGGCATGCTTCTAACCACTAATTGCCTATTTCCCAAGGGGACAAATTTAGCCCTGGAGATCCGGCTGCCTTTTGATCCCAATCCGATTATGATTGTTGCCAATGTCCTGGAATCGAAAGAAGTAACCAAGGGATTGATTTATGACACACGTCTTGTTTTTCTGGCAATTGATGATAAACACCGTAGCATTATCGGTGAAACGGTAAATTATTATCTTAAGAAAGGTTAACACATGAGAAAGATAAGTATCGGTATAATCGGTTTCGGTAATATCGGCTGCGGGGTTGTAAAGATCCTGCAGCAAAGAAAATCCCTTTTAGCTCAGAAAATTGGGGTTGATATTGTAATCAAAAAAATATGCGACAAAGATATCTCGACAAAAAGAGATGTTACGGTAGATAAAAGTCTGCTTAGCCGAGATGTCAATGAAATCATCAATGACCCGCAAATTGATATTATCGTAGAATTAATCGGGGGAATTAATCCGGCTAAAGAGTTTATTTTAGCGGCCCTTAAAAAAGGCAAACACGTGGTCACCGCCAATAAGGCTTTGCTTGCTGAATGTGGAAATGAATTGTTCAGTGAGGCTGCGGAACGAGGGAAAAACATCTATTTTGAGGCCTCAGTCGGCGCGGGTATTCCGATCATTAAATCATTAAAAGAAGGCCTGGTCGCCAATAAATTCAGCTCAATTTTCGGCATCGTTAACGGAACGAGCAATTATGTGCTTAGTCAAATGTCTAAAGAAGGGTGTTCTTTTGCTAACGCAATCAATCAGGCTAAGCTTAAAGGTTTTGCCGAAAAAGACCCGACTTTGGATATTGAAGGAATTGATTCAGCACACAAATTAGTGCTACTTACCTACTTGACTTATGGCCGGATCGTAAAAATGAAGGATATTTTTATTGAAGGGATCTCCCGAATATCTTCATCGGATATTGCCTATGCTAAAGAATTAGGATACGAAATTAAGTTATTGGCCATCGCCAAAAAAGAAGTTGATGAGTTAGAGGTACGCGTACATCCGACATTTTTACCTGTGAATCACTTGCTTTCTTCAGTAGACGGAGTTTTTAATGCTATTTATGTTTCCAGCGATCTGGCAGGAGAGCTGATGTTTTACGGACCGGGAGCCGGACAGTTACCGGCAGCTTCGGCAGTTGTTTCTGATATTGTTGATCTTACCCAGGATATTAAAGCAGGATTATTTAAACCAACATTAAACTCGATTCAAGACAGCTCGATTAAAAGCTTGCGCCAAATTGATGAATTTGAAAATAAATATTACATCCGAATTTCGGTAGTGGATAAGCCGGGAGTTTTAGCTAAGATTAGCGGAATTCTGGCAAAATTCGGTATCAGTATTGCCTCGGTAACGCAAAAGGAAAAATTAAAAGCTCAAGTTGTACCGGTGGTTATGGTAACTCACGAGGTCAAAGAAAAGAACTTACGTTCTGCCCTTAAGATGATCGACCGGTTGGGAGAAATTAAAGAAAAATCAGTAGCCATTAGGATCGAGGGTGTATAAGTGCGCGAACAAACTTATAAAGGGATAATCCAAAAATATAAAAAGTTTTTACCGGTAAGCGATAAAACTCCGGTAATTACCCTGAATGAAGGCAATACTCCGTTGATCTATGCCGGATATCTAAGTAAGCTTACCGGGGATAACGCTGAAGTTTATTTAAAATATGAAGGGGCCAATCCTACGGGTTCATTCAAAGACCGCGGGATGACTATGGCTATATCTAAGGCCTGTGAAGAGAAAGCTCAAGTAGTAATGTGCGCTTCTACCGGAAACACATCTGCATCTGCGGCTGCATATGCTGCGCGGGCCGGAATAAAATGCATTGTGTTGATTCCCAGCGGAGCAATTGCTTTAGGCAAACTTAGCCAGGCATTGATCCATGGCGCTAAAGTTTTAGCGATTGAAGGAAATTTTGACGTAGCGCTGGACCTGGTCAAGGAAATTACAAAACTTTATCCGATAGTTTTAGTGAATTCTTTAAATCCCTATCGTATCGAAGGACAGAAAACCGGAAGTTTTGAAATTTGCGATTATTTAGGTGATGCTCCGGATTTTCAAATCATGCCGGTGGGCAACGCCGGTAATATTACCGCCTACTGGAAGGGATACAAAGAATATCAGGCGCAAGGACTAAGCACTAAGCTTCCGGCAATGTTAGGTTTTCAGGCAGAAGGCGCTGCTCCGATTGTCCGGGGTAAACCGGTTAAGGACCCTGAAACTATTGCCACCGCCATCCGTATCGGAAACCCGGCAAGCTGGAAGAGCGCAGAGCTTGCCCGCGATGAAAGCGGCGGATTAATTGATATGGTTTCAGATGAACAGATACTTGAGGCTTACAAAATATTAGCGGAAAAAGAAGGGGTGTTTGCGGAGCCGGCTTCGGCAGCTTCGATTGCCGGACTGCTAAAATTAATCGATAAACAATATTTTAAAAAATCAAAGACTAATAATAAGTTTAAGATTGTATGTATCCTAACCGGGCATGGCTTAAAAGACCCTGAGCGGGCAATTAAAACAATTCAGGCGCCAAAAGTAATGCCGGCAGATCTTAAAACAATAATTAAAGAAATTGGCTATTAAAAAAAGAATCCTGATTACAGCCGGGCCGACCTGGGTAAGTATCGATAGTGCCAGAGTAATCAGCAATATTGCTTCCGGAGAAACAGGTTTTATTCTGGCAAAGAAATTAAAAAAACTTGGGGCAAGGATTACGCTGTTGTTAGGCCCAGGTTATTTCTGTGGATCTCAGAAGGGAATAAAGGTAATTCGTTTTAAATATTTTGAAGAGCTTGATAAACTACTGGCAAATGAATTAAAAAAAGGTGGTTATGCAGCAGTTATACAAGCGGCCGCAGTTAGTGATTATCGGCCTGAAAAAAAGATTAGTCGCAAAGCCGGATCAAACCGGAAAAGCTGGAAGATCAAGCTTGTTCCCACAAAAAAGCTAATAGCCGGTTTTAAGAAATACAAGCCGGGATTATTTACCGTGGGATTTAAGTTTGAGCCGGTTGCAACAGACAAGAAACTTATTAACCAAGGCAGAGAGCTGCTGGGAAAAGAGGATTTGGATTTAGTAGTCGCCAACTCTTGCTTAGCTACTAACTACCGGGCTTTTATACTTGAGAAATACAATAAATACGGACCATATGCACAAAAACAAAAAATGGTTGATGGTTTATCAAAATTATTAGGAAAAAAGATTCTATGACCAAATATATTGTTTTAGTTGGTGACGGGATGGCGGATTATCCGATTGAAGAACTAGGGATGCGCACTCCTTTAGAAGCAGCCCGCACTCCGAATATGGATTTTATCGCTGCCCACGGCACGCTTGGCCAGGCCAAAACAATCCCGGATAAAATGACCCCGGCATCTGACGTGGCCAATCTTTCTATTTTAGGGTATGACCCGAAAAAATATTATTCCGGAAGAGGCCCACTTGAGGCTGCTAATCTGGGAATTGAATTAGAAGAAGATGATGTTGCTTTCCGCTGTAATTTAATTACGGCTTCCGCAGACACTCTGCTTGACTACAGCGCCGGGCACATTAAATCAACTGAAGCAGAGAAGCTGATTAAGTTTTTGGATCAAAAATTAGGTACGAATAAGCTACGTTTTTTTAACGGGATAAGTTATCGACACCTGCTCCTGGTAAAACGCGGGGCGGAATTAAAGTTGCAGGATTTAAAATGCCATGCTCCGCATGATATCGCCGGCCAAAGTATAACTAGGAATTTTCCTAAAGGCGATAACTCAGATTTAATTATTAAGCTCATACAGGATTCTCGACACATCCTGGAAAGCCATGAAATTAACCAGGTGCGCCTTGATTTAAAAGAAAATCCGGCAAATATGATCTGGCTTTGGGGGCAAGGCAAAAAACCTGTAATGCCTAAATTCATCGATAAATTCGGGATAACCGGAAGCGTAATTTCGGCGGTAGATTTGATCAAAGGCCTGGGCCGTATTCTGGGCCTTGAAGTAATTAACGTCCCGGGAGCAACCGGTTATTATGATACGGATTATCAAGGCAAGGCTGATGCGGCAGTGAAATCTTTGAAAAAAAATGATTTTGTTTTTGTGCATGTGGAAGCCCCTGATGAAGCAGGGCATAACGGAGATCTGAGAGAGAAGCTTACGGCCATTGAACGATTTGATCAGGCAATCGTAGGAACTCTTTTGGAATATTGCAAGGATAAAAGCGATTTTAGGATCATGGTTTTGCCGGATCACGCCACCCCGGTTTCTCTTAAAACCCATACCGCAGATTCAATTCCGTTTGCCATGTACGGCAAAGATATACCGGCGAAGAATTTCCTTGGTTATAATGAAAAGGAAGCGCAAAAATCGGAATTATATTTTGAGCAGGGTTATCAACTTATGGAGTATTTTATTAAGAGGACCTCAGATGCATAAAAGACTGATTGTCCAAAAATTCGGCGGCTCATCCGTAGCTAACGTCGAGCGCATTCAAAAGGTGGCGCAAAGAGTGGTTAGTTACAGCAAAAAAGGATATCAACTGGTAGTTGTAGTTTCGGCGCTGGGAGATACAACCGATGAATTAGTCGAGTTAGCCGATAAAATTAACTCGAATCCCTCGGAAAGAGAGATGGATATGCTTCTGTCAACCGGAGAACAGATTTCGGTTGCGCTTTTGGCTATGGCTATTCATAAATTAGGCGCCAAAGCAATTTCATTTACCGGTTCCCAGGTCGGTATTATCACCGACACCAGCCATACGCGGGCAAGAATTATAAAAATCAACACGGATAAAATAAAAGAAGGATTAAAAAATGGAAACATTGTTATTGTTGCAGGTTTTCAAGGAGTAACCATAAATCAGGATATTACGACTTTAGGCAGAGGCGGATCAGACTTAACTGCTGTGGCCTTGGCTAAAGAACTTAAAGCTGATTCCTGTGAGATTTATACGGATGTTGAGGGTATTTTTACTACGGATCCCCGGGTTGAGCCGTGCGCAAAAAAGATTAAAAAAATTACTTACGACGAAATGCTGGAGATGGCTTCTCTGGGAGCCCAAGTCATGCAAGCCCGCTCGATTGAGGTGGCAAAAAAATTCGACGTGCCTTTGCATGTACGTTCATCATTCAGTAAAAACAGCGGAACCATGATTATTAAGGAGGTAAAAAATATGGAAGACGTGGTCGTTAACGGTATAACTTTAAATAAAAAAGAAGCTAAGATCACGCTTTACCAGGTTACTGATAAGCCCGGGGTAGCGGTAAAATTATTTAAAAAATTAGCCGACGCCGGAGTAAGTGTAGATATGATCGTGCAAAATGTAAGCCATACTCGCCAGACTGATATTTCCTTCACCGTTGCCAAAGCAGATGCTGCTAAGGCAAGCCGGATCACCAAATCTGTAGCTAAAAAAATCGGAGCCGGAGAAGTAATTCTGGATCAAAACATTGCCCGCGTTTCTATTGTTGGAGTGGGGATGAGGTCTCACCACGGAGTCGCAGCCCGAATGTTTGGAATACTGGCGGATAATAAAATAAATATTGAGATGATTTCAACTTCTGATATCAGTATATCTTGTATCATTGAAAAGAAAAATGCGGAAATTGCGGTAAAAAAATTACATGCAGATTTTGGATTAAGCAAGTGAGGTTACGATGACTAAGGTAAAATTATACGATACTACGCTACGCGATGGTTCACAAGCCAAAGGGATATCTTATTCGGTAATGGATAAAATCCGTATTGCTGAAGAACTGGATAAATTCGGTATTCATTTTATCGAAGGCGGTTGGCCCGGCTCCAACCCTAAAGACAAGGAATTTTTCGAAAAAATAAATAACAGCAAGCTTAAAAATTCCAAGATCGCCGCATTTAGTATGACCCGCAGGCCGAATATCTCAGCCTCACAAGATACAAATATTGCCGCTCTTTTAAAATCAAAAGCCCAAGTAATTACTATCGTCGGCAAAACCTGGGATTTTCATGTCACTGAGGTTTTAAAAACTACATTAGATGAAAATCTGGCAATGATTAAAGATACGGTCAGCTTCCTGACAAAAAAAGGATTTGAAGTATTCTACGATGCCGAGCATTTTTTTGAAGCTTATAAGGCTAATAAAAATTATGCCTTGAAGACCTTGGTTGCCGCCCAGGATGCCGGAGCTACAGCAATTTGTCTTTGTGACACCAATGGTGGTTCTTTACCATCCCAGATTACCGATACAATTAAGGAGCTCAGACATATAATTAAAGTCGATCTAGGTATTCATTGCCATAACGACGCTGGGGTTGCTATTGCCAATTCTCTGGCAGCCATTGATGCGGGAGCATCGATCGTACAAGGTACGATCAACGGCTATGGAGAGCGCTGCGGAAATGCTGATCTGATCCCGATTATCGCCAATCTAAAAACTAAATTAAAAATTGATTGTGTACCTGATGTCGCATTAAAACAATTAACTCACCTATCGCATTTTGTCAGCGAGATCAGTAATATGCGTTCAAAAAACGAACAGCCTTTTGTAGGAGAATCAGCTTTTGCACATAAAGGCGGAATGCATATTAATGCGATCATGAAAAATCCACTGACCTATGAACATATCGATCCGGTTTTAGTCGGAAATAAGCGCAGGATCATAGTCTCTGAATTAGGAGGAAAAACCGGGATCTTGCTTAGAGCAAAAGACTTAAGCTATGATTTAAGTAAGGGGGATCCTAAAACCAAAAAAATTCTGGAATTAGTCCAGGCCTTGGAGCATAAAGGATTTCAATTTGAAGCTGCTGAAGCATCATTCCAGATATTAATGCAGAAGCACCTTAAAAAATTTAAAGGTTTCTTTACGCTAGAAGGATTCAAAGTAGTTATTGAAAAACGACAGGATAAAAAGATTACCTCGGAAGCGATTATAAAATTAAAGGTCAACGGAATTAAAGAGCACGCCGTATCTGAAGGAGATGGCCCGATCAATGCACTGGATAATGCCTTGCGTAAAGCGCTCAAAAATTTCTATCCTACTTTAGCTAAAATGCACCTGTCTGATTTTAAGGTCCGCGTCTTGGATGAAAAAGCAGGCACCGCCGCCAAGGTGCGCGTTTTAATCCAATCGCAGGACGAAAAAGATATCTGGAATACCATCGGTGTGCACGAAAATATAATTGAAGCCAGCTGGCAAGCTTTAGTCGACAGCGTCGAGTATAAACTTTTAAAAGATAGAAAATAATGATTGATGAGCTTTCCAAGCAATACAATCCTAAAATATCCGAGGATAAATGGTATAAGTTTTGGGAAGAAAATAAACTTTTCTCAAGCAAACCATCCCAGGATAAACTGCCCTACTGCATAGTTATCCCTCCGCCCAATGTCACCGGAATTCTGCATATGGGCCATGCCTTAAATAACAGTATTCAGGACATCCTAATCCGCTACAAAAGAATGCAAGGCTTTGAATCTTTATGGATGCCGGGCACTGACCACGCCGGAATCGCCACTCAAAACGTAGTGGAAAAAGCTCTGGCCAAAGAAGGGTTAAAAAGGCAGGATTTAGGCCGTCAAAAATTCATCCAGCGGGTTTGGCAATGGAAAGAACAATACGGCTCAACTATAATTCATCAACTCAAGAAATTAGGAGCATCCTGCGACTGGAGCCGTGAGCGCTTCACAATGGATGAGGATTATTCGGCCTCGGTAGCTGAGGTATTTGTCGCACTCTATGAAAAAAAATTAATTTATCAGGGTAATTATATAATTAACTGGTGCCCGAGATGCCAAACCGCATTAAGCGATGAAGAGGCGGCACATGCAGAATTACAAGGCAGCCTTTATTACCTTAAATATCCGCTAAAAAATAATCCGCTTGAATTTATCACCGTGGCCACAACCCGGCCTGAAACTATGCTCGGTGATACTGCCGTAGCCGTAAACCCTAAAGATAAACGTTATAAGCAATATATCGGAAAAACATTAATCTTGCCGTTAATTAACCGTCAGATTAAAATTATTGCCGATGCATCGGTAGATATGGAATTTGGAACAGGGGCAGTAAAAGTAACTCCGGCGCATGACCCCAATGATTATGTTTTAGGGAAAAAACATAAATTAGATTTTATTAACGTCATGGCCCCTGATGCAACAATGAATGATGCGGCGCAAAAATACTCAGGGCTTGACCGTTTTAAAGCCAGAGAAGCGATATTGGAGGATTTAGGAGATTTAGGCCTGCTTGAAAAAATCAACCCGCATACGCTTTCCGCCGGACATTGCTACCGCTGCCACACGATCGTCGAGCCGTATTTATCTAAACAATGGTTTGTAAAAATGAAGCCTCTGGCCAGGCCGGCGATTGAGGCGGTAAAAAAAGGAAAAATAAAATTTCATCCGCAGCGTTGGACCAAGGTTTATCTGAACTGGATGGAAAACATCCAAGACTGGTGTATTAGCCGTCAGATCTGGTGGGGACACCGCATTCCTGTTTATTACTGTAAAAATTGCCGGCAAAAGAACCCTGAACAAGGCATCATTGTATCAGCAACCAAACCGGATAAATGCCCCAAATGTAAATCCGCTGACCTGTTCCAGGAAGAAGATGTTTTAGATACTTGGTTCTCCAGCTGGCTTTGGCCTTTTGCCACATTCTACTGGCCTAAAGAAAGCGCGGATTTAAAATATTTTTATCCCACCTCAACTTTAGTTACCGCTCCGGAAATCATTTTTTTCTGGGTCGCCCGGATGATCATGGCGGGATTTGAATTCAAAAAGCAGGCGCCTTTTAAAGATATTTATATTCACGGCACAGTGCGCGATGTCGAGGGAAAAAAGATGTCCAAGTCCCTGGGCAATGTTATTGACCCACTGGAGATCATTGATGAATACGGCGCTGATGCACTGCGCTTTAGCCTGATTTCGATAACTTCACAGGGCCAGGATGTATATTTAGCCAAAGAAAGATTTGAACAGGGGAGAAACTTTGCCAATAAGATCTGGAATGCTTCGCGCTTTGTTTTGGCGAATCTTAAACCGGAAGAGGTGAACGAAGACCTCTGCGTCTTTTTTAAAAAAGAGCAGTTGGATATTGTTAACCGCTGGATATTAAGCAGGTTCTATTCAACTTTAGATAAGGTAGGCAAGGAGCTGGATGGCTACAAATTTAATGAAGCGGCTAACAGTATCTATGCATTTTTCTGGCATGAATTCTGTGACTGGTACTTGGAGTTAATCAAGCCCCAAATAAATCAAAAACAAACCCAGGTAGTCATGTATAAGGTGCTGGAAAAAACCTTAAGGATGATCCATCCTTTTATGCCTTTTATAACTGAAGAGATCTGGCAGCGCCTTCCGCAAGCAAAGAATTCAATTATGCAACAGAGCTGGCCGCATCTGCAGAAAAACTTAATTAATATTAAAAACGAGCAGCTGATGCAGACGGCTTTTGAGATCATCAATACCATAAGAAATATGCGCGCTGAGTTAGATGTCGGGCTGCAAAACCGGGTTAATATTAAACTGGCCTTTAGCGATAAGCTCAAGCAAGAATCAACACAGGTGCTTTTTAACCATATCAAAAACCTGGCTAAAATTGATTCCTTAAGCATAACGGAAAAATATACCGCAGGAGTCAACGAATATGTGGTCTTGCTCAAAGATATGCATATTGCTATGCCTTTGGCAGGATTAGTTGATGCCGGAGCGCAAATTAAGAAAAATCAGTTAAAAATCGATAAATTAAAATCAGAGATTAAAAATAAAGAGGCAATGCTTGACAATAAAAATTTTACCCAACGTGCCCCTAAAGAGATTGTCGAGGCCGAAAGGACCAAGCTGGATGATATGGCTGGACAAATTGCTAAGCTAGAGGTGATTATAAATGGATTGCGCTAAATATTTTTTATCTGAAGCGAAGCCTAAAATCAACGCCAAAAACTTAAAATCAATCATTAAACAAGCCTTGATTGAAGATACCGGCAAAGGAGACATTACTACCGAGCTTACGCTTCCTAAAAATAAAAAAATAAGAGCGCAGATCATCGCTAAAGAAAATTTTCTGCTTTGCGGTATCGACGTTGCCAAAGAAATATTTAAAACTGTGGATCCTGGATTAAGTTTCTTACAAAAAGCTCAAGAAGGAAATCCGGTACATAATCAACAGGTAATTGCGGTGATATCCGGAAAAGCGAGCAGCATTCTTAAAGGAGAACGGGTTGCCTTGAATTTATTATCATTACTTTCCGGAGTAGCCACCAAAACACGCAGGTTTGTCCGGGCCATTGGCGCATTAGAAACAAAAATTACCGATACCCGCAAAACCATCGCCGGTTTAAGAGAGCTGCAAAAATATGCGGTGAGAATCGGAGGAGGCTATAACCACAGGATCAGCTTGGATGAGATGCTTTTAGTAAAAGATAATCACTTAAAAATCCTCGGAGGATACACCAAGCTTCCCGATGCGCCGAGCGGTTACAAAATCGAGCTTGAAACTCAAAGCCTGCAGGAATTCAGGCACGCCTTGAGCCTTAATCCGGATATCATCATGCTCGATAATATGAAAATCAAAGATATCAAGAAGGCCGTGAAAATCAGAAATGACGCTTACCCTAAAAACAAAAAGCCTCTTTTAGAGGCAAGTGGAGATATGCATCTGGGTAATATCAAAAAATACGCCGCATGCGGAGTTGATATTATTTCCATAGGTGAGCTGACTGATTCGGTAAAAAGCGTAGATATCAGCCTAGAGGTTAATGGATAAATTTAAATTAGTTTCACGCTTCAAACCATCCGGTGACCAACCCAAAGCAATCCGTGAACTTTCTAGCGGTATACGCAATAAGAAACCATATACAACGCTTTTGGGAGTAACCGGAAGCGGCAAGACCTTTACCTTAGCTAATGCAATCGCCAAAATAAACTTGCCGACCCTGGTAATTTCACATAATAAAACATTAGCTGCCCAACTTTATTCTGAGTTTAAAGAATTCTTCCCGCATAATGCAGTCGAGTATTTTGTCAGTTATTACGATTACTATCAGCCGGAAGCTTATATTCCTTCTACAGACACTTACATCGAAAAAGATTCCTCGATTAATGAAAGACTGGATCGCCTTAGGCTTTCTACAACCACTTCTTTAATGAGCCGTCGGGATGTGATTGTCGTCGCTTCTGTCTCTTGCATTTATAATTTGGGCTCACCGAGCGACTATAAAGATATGCTGTTAATTTTAGAAACCGGACAATTACTTAATCGCGATGAATTAATTTTAAAACTTATTCAGATCCAATATGAACGCAATGATTACGAATTCAAACGCGGTAAGATCAGGGTGCGCGGAGATGTGGTTGAAGTATTCCCCTCTTACACCGAACAAGCTTTACGCATAGAATTAAAAGGTGATTTAATAGCTAAAATCTCGGTAATTGAACCGGTATCCGCAAAAATAATCTCTTCAATTAATAAAATTGCTGTTTATCCGGCCAAGCATTTTATTGCTGCAAAGAATAAAATAACTTCGGCAATAAAATCCATCAAAGCCGAGCTAGCGGTGCAGCTAAAAATTTTGAAAGAAAAAAATAAATTACTTGAAGCTCAACGCCTGGAATCCCGTACCAACTATGATTTAGAGATGCTCAAAGAGATCGGCTATTGCCATGGCATAGAAAATTATTCACGCCACTTAAACGGCTTGCCTGCAGGAAGCCGCCCGTATTCCATGATCGATTATTTCCAAGGGGATTTTTTAACCATCATCGATGAATCCCATGCAACGATTCCGCAGATAAGGGGGATGTATGCCGGAGACAGGGCCCGGAAAGAAACCTTGGTAAATTACGGCTTTAGATTGCCTTCATGCCTGGATAACCGCCCGCTAAAATTTGAAGAATTTAACCGGCTGGTAAAACAGCTGGTTTTTGTTTCAGCAACCCCGGATGAATATGAGTTAAAATTAAGTAAAAATGAAATTACCGAACAGATCATCAGGCCTACGGGTTTAATTGACCCTGAAATTATCATTAAACCTTCAGAAGGACAAATTCAGAATTTAATCCAACAGATTAAAGCAAGAGCTAAAAATAATCAGCGGACGCTGGTAACCACACTTACCAAAAGAATGTCCGAAGATCTGGCTACTTACCTGAGTGAAAACGGAATAAAAGTTAAATATCTCCACTCTGAAATACAAACGATTCAACGCTCAGTAATCCTAAGAGAGTTACGGCAGAAAAAATTTGACTGTCTGGTGGGGATCAACCTTTTACGTGAGGGGCTGGATTTACCTGAGGTTTCCCTGGTTGCTATTCTGGATGCAGACAAGGAAGGGTTCCTGCGCTCGGCTACCAGCCTAATCCAGGTAGCAGGTAGAGCGGCGCGCAATATCGACGGAACGGTGATCATGTACGCCGATACAATTACCGGCTCAATGAAAAAAGCAATCAGCGAAAGCCGGAGGCGTAGAATCATCCAGCTAGAATATAACCAAAAAAATAAAATTACACCCCGTTCAATTAAAAGATCGATCAAAGAAGGTATTGAAAATCTAGAAGAGGCCTCAGAGTTCGTCAGAGAGTTAACCGGAGAACCCAAAGAGCAATATCAGTTGCATAAGTATATATCTGAGTTAGAATATGAAATGGAATTATCCGCCAGGAATTTACAATTTGAAAAAGCAGCCGTCCTAAGGGATAAGATAAAGGAATTAAAAGATGCTACTGGCAATTGATATCGGCAATACTAATATATCCTTCGGAATATTTAAAGGAAAAAAGCTCAAAAATAAATTCGATATCCCTGCAGACACATATTCAAAATCGAAACTTCTAAAAAAAATAGGGGTCGTCAGGCCCGGATTATTTGACATTGCCATATGCAGTGTCGTGCCTAAACTAACCAGGCTCCTACAGCGCGATTTAGAATCTTTAACCGGTCAAAAAGCATATATAATAGGTAAGAACTTAAACATTCCCATAAATAACCGTTATTATAAACCGGCGCAACTAGGCCAGGACCGGCTGGTGAATGCTTATGCTGCCATTAAGCTTTATAAAACACCTTTAATTGTAATTGATTCCGGTACCGCCGTTACTTTTGATGTGGTTGGCAGCAACCAGGCCTATTTAGGAGGTTTGATCAGCCCCGGGATGAAAATTTCTTTTGAGGCTTTAAAAGAGAAAACAGCATTATTGCCGTTAGTAAAATTAGGCGCCCCTAAAATACTTATCGGCCGTTCAACTAAAGCAAGCATACTCAGTGGGGTTGTTTTTGGTATAGCAGGCATGGTTAAAGAGTTAGTCAATAGAGTCAAAAAAGATATCGGGGAAAATGCAACGGTTATCGGTACCGGGGGAAACATCAATCTGATAAAAAAATATTCAAGGCTAGAATTAAAAATCGAAACAGAATTAACTTTAAAAGGAATTAATTTTATTTATGAAAATAAAATTTAAATTTAAAATCGGCTATTTAATAGTTGCCATTTCTGTATTAAATCTTTATGCCTGCTTTGCAGATGATACTAGTAATGGCTCAGGAGCTGCTTTTGAAGAAGCGCTAAAGAATTATGAATCGTATAAACAAAAAGAGCAAGATGAAGTGGCCAAAAAAATTAACGTCACTTTAAACCAGGTAATCGAAGATTGGGTTGCCCAAGCCAAGCAGAACCAGGATAACCTCATTGGAAACCGGCTTGAGCAAAACTGGGAAAAATTAGCATTATATTTTCCGATTTCACCGGTTTATTATGACTATTATCTGAGAGGATACCGATATAATGTAATTAAAGACGATGTGGTAAAATCCGATTCAATCACCTCTCCTTATAAGGCCAGCGCAAACATAAGAGAAGAGCTTTATGTTGAAAAACACCATTCTCCGGATATCAGCGATAGGAACCCGTATTTTTTTACGGTTACTACAGTTTATCACTTGAATTTTGAGTATCGACAGAATAAACTTGAGCTAATTAATACTGATAAAAAAATTACTAATATCGAAAATACCGCCCCGGTTGAGATAAAAAAGCAATTTCTTTAATAAAAAACTCTTGACAAGAATTTTTTTTTATTTATAATTAGCAGTCTGGGAAAAGGATTGCTAATTCCAAATTAACCGTTTCAATTTTGGAGGTGACAGGATGGAAATAAAACCATTAGGTGATCGCATTGTCGTTAAGCCTTTGGAAGCGGAAAACAAAAGCAAGGGTGGAATTCTTTTGCCTGATACGGCTAAAGAAAAACCACAAGAGGCTAAAGTTGTGGCAGTCGGTAAAGGCAAAGTGCTGGAAAATGGCACTGTACAAGCCCCCGAAGTAAAAGTTGGCGATAAGGTATTGTACGGAAAGTATTCCGGTAATGAAATTACCACCAAAGAAGGAGAAGAGCTGTTGATTTTACGCGAAGAGGATATTTTAGCGATTATTAAATAAATTCTCCCCCCACGAATTATGGCGGAGAATTTATCCTGAGGAGCGCTAGCGACGAAGGATCAAATCAATAGGAGGTAACATGGCAAAGCAATTGTTGTATAGTGATGAGGCGCGCCGCAAGATTTTAAGCGGTGTTGAACAGTTGGCCGCGACAGTCAAGGTAACTTTAGGGCCAAAAGGAAGAAATGTCGTAATTGATAAGAAATTTGGTTCTCCGACCATAACTAAAGACGGGGTAACCGTAGCCAAAGAAATTGATCTGGAGGATCCCTTTGAAAATATGGGCGCCCAGATGGTCAAAGAAGTAGCTGAAAAAACTTCTGATATCGCAGGAGACGGCACCACGACCGCTACTGTTCTAGCAGAATCGATCTATCGTGAAGGATTAAAAAATGTTACTGCCGGTTCAAACCCGATGGAGTTAAAGCGCGGAATTGAAAAAGCAGTTGCAAAGATTGTTGAAGAATTAGGTAAGCTTTCCACTCCGATCAAAGATAAGAAAGAGATTGCTCAAGTTGCCAGTATCGCCGCTAACTCCGATATGAATATCGGAGAGTTAATTGCCGAAGCAATGGATAAAGTCGGTAAAGACGGAGTGATCACGGTTGAGGAAGCAAAATCTACTGCCACAACCCTAGATGTCGTAGAAGGTATGCAGTTTGATCAGGGATATCTCTCTCCTTATTTTGTTACTGATGCCGAAAGAATGGAAGTGCTTTTAGAGGATGCCTATATTCTCATCTATGAGAAAAAGATATCTTCAATTAAAGATATACTTCCGTTATTAGAAAAAATCGCCCGTGTCAGCAAGCCGTTAATGATCATTGCCGAGGAAGTTGACGGAGAAGCTTTGGCAACCTTAGTTGTCAATAAAATTCGCGGGACATTTGTGGCTTGTGCAGTCAAAGCTCCGGGTTATGGCGACAGACGTAAAGCCATGCTCGAAGATATCGCCATTCTTACCGGCGGTAAAGCCATCACCGAGGATCTGGGAATTAAACTTGAGAACATTGACATCGAAGATCTGGGACGTGCTAAAAAAATAAAGATCGATAAAGAAAATACCACGATTGTCGAAGGCGCTGGTAAAGATACCTCGATTAAAGCCAGAATCAGCCAACTAAAGAAACAGATCGAAGATACTGATTCGGATTATGATAAAGAAAAATTACAGGAACGTCTGGCTAAATTAGCCGGAGGAGTAGCGGTAATTAATGTCGGCGCTGCTACCGAAACCGAAATGAAAGAAAAGAAAGCCCGCGTAGAAGATGCATTGCACGCAACCCGCGCAGCTACTCAGGAAGGAATCGTTCCCGGAGGCGGCGTAGCATTAATTCGCGCAATCGCGGCTTTAGACAAATTAAAGTTAGAAGGCGATGAGAAAATCGGTTTAAACATCGTGAAACGCGCTATTGAGGAGCCTTTAAGACAGATTGCTCAAAATGCCGGCTTAGAAGGTTCTGTAGTCGTTCAAAGGATCAAGCAGGAAAAAACTAATATTGGTTACGATGTCAGTCAGGATTCTTATGTAGACATGATCGAAGCCGGTGTTATCGATCCTACTAAAGTAACCCGCTCAGCATTACAAAATGCTGCCAGCATTGCTGCATTATTGCTTACAACTGAAGCTGTAATTGCAGACAAGCCGGAAAAAGGTGACAAGATGCCTGCAATGCCAGGTGGTATGGGCGGCGGCATGGGCGGCATGGGCGGAGGAATGTATTAAGCCCTAAAAATAAGCAAACCAAAAGACCCTGTTTCCCAGGTAATCGGGAAACAGGGTCTTTTTTTAAAATAATGGAAACGGTACCATTATTAAAATATGTATTGACAAATAGCGTTGATTAGTATAAAATTTGTAATCCTTTCGCTATTTTCCGTAGGTGAGGCTAAATTTCCATAACTTATTACTTAATAATGGTTTAATACTATAATTTAGGAGAATTTAAGATGGCAGAGTGGATAGGTATAAACAGGCGTGCAAGAAGGTGTTATGGTTTTGATGAGATCGCCTTAGTGCCCGGAGCCCAAACCGTAAACCCCAACGAAGTCAATACCAACTTTGATTTTAACGGTAAGAAATTTAAGATACCTATCTTAGCTGCGGCCATGGACGGAGTGGTAGATGTAAAATTCGCTATTCAGATGTCCAGGCTGGGAGGAATTGCTGTACTAAATCTTGACGGGATCCAAACCCGTTATGAAAATCCGGATGAGGTCCTTGAAGAGATCTCCAAAACGACCCCGCAAAAAGCCACCGAACTAATTCAAAAAGTTTATACCACTCCTATAAAAGAGAAGCTCATATCAAAGAGAGTCGCGGAGATTAAAAGAGCCAGGGCTTTTGCCTGTGTCAGCTGCATCCCGGCAAATGCCGATAAGTTTTCGAAATTAGCGATTGCCGCAGGAGCGGATGTTTTTGTTATTCAATCCACAGTGACCACCATCAAGCACGTTTCTACTCAATATAAAACCTTAAATTTAATAAAATTTTGTAAATCGATAAAAATTCCAGTCATTTTAGGTAACTGCGTAACCTATGAAACCACCTTAGAGCTTATGGAAACCGGAGCCAGCGGCCTTTTGATCGGAGTCGGCCCGGGTGCAGCTTGCACAACCCGCGGCGTATTAGGAATCGGGGTACCGCAAGTAACCGCAACTGTTGATGCCGCAGAAGCACGTAATTTTCATTATAAACGCACGGGAAAACATGTCTCCATCATTACTGACGGAGGAATGAACCGCGGAGGAGATATTTGCAAAGCTTTTGCCTGCGGAGCTGATGCAGTAATGATTGGTTCAAGTTTTTCCCGCGCCCAGGAAGCTCCCGGAAGAGGTTTTCACTGGGGCATGGCTACTTCACATGTTAACTTACCGCGGGGAACACGTATTCAAGTCGGTACCACCGGCACATTAAAAGATATTTTATTAGGCCCCGCCAAGGTAGATGACGGTTCACAAAATCTGCTCGGGGCTTTAAAAACATCCATGGGTTCACTAGGAGCTTCTAATTTAAAGGAAATGCATGACGTAGAGATAATCATCGCGCCTTCAATCCAGACCGAAGGAAAAATCTTTCAAGTCGGCCAAAGAGTAGGGATGGGAAAATGACCAAACAAACAATATTAATCTTAGATTTCGGTTCTCAATACACGCAATTAATTGCCCGCAGAGTAAGGGAAAGTAAAGTTTTTTCAAAAATTATCCCGTACAATACTCCGGCAAGCGAAATCGCCGCTTTAGCTCCCAAAGGCTTAATTCTCTCCGGCGGACCGGCTTCAGTTACCGATAAAAAATCCCCTTATCCGGATTTAAAAATTTTTAAATTAGGTATCCCTATTCTTGGTGTCTGTTACGGAATGCAGGTTATCTGTGAGATGCTCGGGGGTAAAGTCAAACATACCCGTGAACGGGAGTATGGAAAAACAGAACTATTTATTGATGATAACCGCGATCTCTTCAGCCACATGCCGGGTAATTTTACCTGTTGGGCAAGCCACGGAGATTACGTAACCAAGATGCCCGCGGGTTTTCATACGATTGCCCATACCGTCAATACTCCGATTGCCGCCATCTCAAATCAGAAAAGAAAAATATTTGCCGTACAGTTCCATCCGGAGGTAACCCACACCGAAAAAGGCAATCAGATCTTAAGTAATTTTTTATTTAAAGCCTGTGGAGCTTCAGGCAGATGGACAATGCAGTCATTTGTCAAAGAATCTATTGATACGCTTAAAAAAACTATCGGTAAAAAAGATAAGGTTGTCTTAGGATTAAGCGGAGGGGTTGATTCCTCGGTTGCGGCGTTATTAATCCACAAATCCATCGGCCGAAACTTGCGTTGTATCTTTATTGATAACGGCTTGCTTAGAAAAGGAGAAGCCGAACAGGTCAGAAGCGTTTTTAAGGATCTCTACCATTTAAATATAAGTTTTGTTAATCGCAGCAAAAGATTTCTTGACCGCTTAAAAGGAATAACCGACCCTGAAGAAAAGAGAAAAATAATCGGGGATGAATTCGTTAAGGTCTTTGAAGAAGAGGCCAAGAAAACAAAAGGCGTAAAATATCTGGGACAAGGCACCCTTTATCCGGATGTGATTGAATCGATTTCTCCGGCCGGCGGGCCAAGCAGAAAGATTAAAAGTCATCATAATGTCGGTGGCCTGCCCGCCCAAATGAAACTTAAACTTATTGAGCCACTCAGAGAAATATTTAAAGATGAAGCGCGCGAGATTGGCAAACAGCTTGGCCTACCTGAAAATATTATCCAACGTCAGCCATTTCCGGGGCCGGGGCTGGCGGTTAGAATTGTCGGTGATATAACCGCTGAACGTCTTGAACTTTTACGCGAGGCGGATAAACGCGTAATTGAAGAAATTTCTAAGGCCGGCCTTTATGAACAGATCTGGCAATCTTTTGCCGTCCTACTGCCGATTAAAAGCGTAGGAATAATGGGTGACGAACGTACTTATGAGAATGTCGCGGCCTTGCGCTGTGTCTCCAGCTTTGACGGTATGACTGCAGACTGGGTTAAACTGCCTTATGAAGTCATGGAAAAAATCTCCAATCGCATCATCAACGAAGTAAAAGGAATTAATCGGGTTGTTTACGATATAAGCTCCAAACCACCAGCGACTATTGAGTGGGAATAAAAACTCCTACACCTTAAGCTTTCCATGTCCGGTTCTGAATTTATCCATCTGCATTTGCACACCCAATACAGCCTCCTTGACGGAGCCTGCCGGATACCCGAAATACTCTCCATTGCTAAAAATTATAAAATGGATTCTCTGGCCATTACCGACCACGGAAGCATGTTCGGGGCGATTGAGTTCTATCTGGAAGCGCAAAAAGCCGGAATCAAACCGATTATCGGTTGCGAAGTTTACGTTGCCCCGCAAAGCAGATTAGATAAAGGCGGCAGCGGAATAGAGGATGCGGCCAACCATTTAATTCTTTTAGCCCGTGACGAAGAAGGTTACCGCAATTTAATGAAGCTTGTTTCAATCGGCTATTTAGAAGGATTTTATTACCGGCCGCGCATTGATAAAGAAGTACTCGCCCAGCATGCTCAAGGATTAATCGGTTCAAGTGCCTGCCTAAAAGGAGAAATTGCTTCCCTTATTTTACAAAAACGTTTTAATGACGCTTTAAAAGCAGCAGACACTTACCAAAATATTCTTGGTAAAGGAAATTTTTATCTAGAAATTCAAGGTAACTCCATCCCCGAACAAAAAATTGCCAATGCAGGAATGGTGAAGATCTCCGAACAGTCGGGAATACCGTTAGTTGCAACTAACGACGTGCATTATCCCACCAAAGATAAAGCCCAGGCCCATGAAGCCTTGCTTTGCATCCAAACTCAAACCACTCTTGATGACCCCAAACATATGCGTTTTCAGACGGATGAATTTTACTTTACCTCTCCTGAAGAAATGAAGAAATTGTTCAAAGATTACCCTCAGGCAATAAAAAATACCGTGGAGATAGCCAAACGCTGTAATTTGGAATTAGATTTCAGAAAAATGCATTTGCCTAAATATGTTCCCCCGGAAGGCAAGGATAAAGAGAAGTTTTTACTTGAGCTTTGCGAAAGAGGCTTAACCGATAAAAATTTAAGAAACCTCCCTGAAGTACAAATACGCTTGGATCATGAATTAAAAATCATTCGCGACATGGGTTTTATCAGCTACTTTTTGATTGTTTGGGATTTTATTCATTACGCTAAAAGCCAGGGTATTCCTGTCGGCCCGGGAAGAGGGTCAGCTGCCGGAAGCCTGGTAAGTTTTCTTTTAGAAATAACCGATTTGAACCCTTTAAAATACGGCCTGCTTTTTGAACGTTTTCTGAATCCTGAACGTATGGGTTTACCGGATATCGATATTGATTTTTGTTATGAACGCCGGCAGGAGGTCATTGATTATGTAACTGCCAAATACGGACAGGAAAATGTCGCACAAATTATTACTTTTGGAACCATGCAAGCGCGCGCGGTTACCCGCGATGTCGGACGCGTTATGAGCATTGCTTATGCGGATGTTGACCGGATCGCTAAAATGATCCCGGCAGAACTTGATATGTCCCTTAAGAAAGCACTGGAGACTACGCCGGAGCTAAACAATCTCTATAAAAATGATCCGCAAATAACCAAACTGATCAATACTGCCTTGTCTTTAGAAGGATTAAACCGGCATGCTTCAGTGCACGCCGCCGGGGTAATTATCGCTGACAAACCGTTAAATAACTATATGCCGATATTTAAAACCGGGGATGATCAAATCACCACCGGCTACAGCATGGGGACGCTGGAAAAGATCGGTTTGCTTAAAGTTGACTTTCTTGGTTTGCGAACATTAACCGTAATTAATGAAACTCTGAAACTGATTAAAAAAATTCACGGCATAGAAATAGATCTTGAAAAGCTTCCTTTAGATGATGCTAATACTTATAAGCTGTTAGCTTCAAGCCATACGATCGGAATATTTCAGGTAGAAAGTTCAGGCATGCGCGATCTGCTTAAAAAATTAATCCCTGAACGCTTTGAAGATCTAATCGCGCTCCTTGCGTTATACCGGCCCGGCCCGATTGGCTCAGGAATGCTCGATGATTTCATGACGCGTAAACACGGAACCAATCCGATTAGATATGAACACCCGAAACTTGAACCTATTCTTAAAGAAACCTACGGAATTATGGTTTATCAGGAACAAATTATGCAAGTCGCCTCTGTTTTAGCGGGATTCTCACTTGCCCAGGCAGATATTTTACGTAAAGCCATGGGTAAGAAGATTCCGGAAGTTATGGAAAAGGAACGTAAAAATTTTCTCAACGGTTGTATTAAAAATGGAATTAAAGAAAGTATCTCTAGTAAAATATTTGATTTGATCGAGTATTTTTCCGGATACGGTTTTAACAAAAGCCATAGTACAGCTTACGCCTTGATTTCCTACCGCACCGCCTATTTAAAAGCAAATTATCCGGTAGAGTTTATGACGGCCTTACTTACTTCAGAACGCGACAATACAGATAAGATCGTCGAATATGTGAATGAATCAGTTAGAATGGGATTAAAAGTGCAACCGCCGGATATCAATGAAAGCGATGTCCTTTTTAAGGTAGAGGATGAAAAAACTATACGTTTTGGCCTCTTGGCAATCAAAAACGTCGGCCGTGGCGCCGCTGAATCTATTGTTAAGGCCCGGGGAAACGGGAAATTTAAAGTATTGGAAGATCTTTGTCATAACCTGGATTTAAGATTGGTCAACCGCAAGGTTCTGGAGAGCCTGATTAAATGCGGGGCGTTGGATTATTTCGGTAAATCCCGGGCCGGCATGTTGGCCAGCCTTGATCTACTACTTGAGCTGGCGCAGAAAACGCAAAAGGAGAAATCAAGCGGACAACTTTCATTCTTTGATCAAAGTATGAATGAAAGCGGGCTTAAAAAAACGGAAAATAATTTACCGCATGTAAAAGAATGGGCGGAGCCGCAATTACTTGCCTTTGAAAAAGATATGCTGGGTTTCTACGTCAGCGGCCACCCCTTGGCCCGCTATGCCAAACAGCTTAAACGTTTTGTTTCCTGCTCCACATCTAGCCTGCATGAACATAAGGATCAGGATATCATCAAAATCGTCGGATTAATCGTGAAGATTAAACTGACGGTAACCCGGGCAAAACAGGAAAAAATGGCGATCTTAAAAATCGAAGACCTGGAAGGCTCAATCGAAGCGTTGGTTTTTCCCCGGGCTTTCAATAAAATAAATTCTTATATTCAGCCCAACAGTATCGTACATATCCGGGGCGTACTGGACCTTAAACAGGATACTCCAAAAATAATCGTTGAGGATATGTTCCCGTTTGAAAAAATTTATAAATTAATTACGGGGATGAATATTAATTTAAGTGGTATCAGAGAAAACATCTTTGATTCTCTAAAAACACTGCTGGGTGACTACCGGGGCAATATTCCTGTATATTTACGCCTGGATACACCGGCAAAATCACGGGTTCAGCTGGTAGTCGGAGAGGGACTCTATGTCTCTCCTAATGAAAAGCTTATTCAGGATTTAGATGAATTACTGGGTGAAGAACGATTATCTCTGATGATCTAGTTTTTTCTTGACACCCTAACTTTTTGCTGTTACTATAGTTAGCAACAGGAGGGCTAAAAATGACTAAAAAAGATATTGTCTTAAAAGTATCTGACGATACTAATTTAAAGCAAATAGATGTGAAAGAAGTTGTGCAAAAGACCTTTGATTGTATTATTGATGCCTTAGTCAGAGGTGAAAAAATCGAATTACGTAATTTTGGTGTTTTTAAAGTTAAGCAGAGGAGAAGCCGCACAGGCAGAAATCCACGTACTAATCAGGTTATTCCTGTCCCACCCAGAAAAGTAGTTGTCTTCAAAGCTGGCTTGGAAATGAAACAAAAAATAAAGTAAGTCTATTTAAAAACTAAAAAAATAACTAATGTTTAAAAGAGTCCCCGGCACTAAAGATATTCTTCCTAACGAAACGCCTTCCTGGCAAAGAATTGAAACAGAGGCACGTAAGGTATTTTCTCTTTATAATTATCAGGAGATTAGAACTCCAATAATCGAAGACGCTGCGCTTTTTAACCGCACCTTAGGGGCAACTACCGAAATCGTCCAGAAACAAATGTTCATCATTCATAACCAAGAGGACACTTACGCCTTACGGCCGGAAGGAACTGCTTCAATTGTGCGCAGCTATCTTGAGAACAGCCTGGACAAAACGAGCGGTTTTACCAAATTATATTATATCGGGCCGATGTTCCGCCTTGAGCGGCCGCAAAAAGGAAGATTACGCCAGTTCCATCACATTGGCTGCGAAGCAATCGGCTCTCAAGACGCAGCTCTTGATGTAGAGGTAATCGCTTTAGCTAGCCAACTTCTGGAAAATTTCGGTATCACCGGCTATAAAATTATCCTCAACAGCCTGGGTTGCCTGAAAGATAAACAGGCTTTAAGTTCAGAGCTAGAAAAAAACTTATCGGAAAAATCAAAAGAACTCTGCTGTGATTGTCAGGAAAGGCTTAAAAAAAATGTTTTAAGGGTACTTGACTGTAAAAATGAAAAGTGCCGCTTGATCGTTAAGGAGCTTTCGGTTAATCAATCACATCTTTGTCCGGATTGCCTGAGCCATTTTGAAGAAGTAAAAAAAGGCTTAAAACTTTTAAATATTCCATTTGAAATACAGGATCATCTGGTGCGCGGGCTGGATTACTACAACCGTACGGTATTTGAAATCACGCATAGCAATTTAGGAAGTCAGGATGCCATCGCCGCCGGAGGCCGTTACAATAATCTCGTCCGTGAATTAGGAGGCCCTGAACTGGGGGGGATAGGTTTTGCTTTCGGCGTGGAAAGATTATTTTTAGCCGCAGGAGAACGAGTAGCTAATTCACAAAAAAAATTAATCTACTTGATTACTCTAGGTGAAGCCGCAAAAGAAACCGGCATCAAAATATTAAATCAACTGCGTAAAAATAATATCGCCTGCGATACGGATTATTTAAGCAAATCTTTAAAAGGAGCATTGCGTGCTGCCAATGATGCGGCTGCGAATTTAGTTTTAATCCTGGGGGATGATGAATTAAAAAATAATATTATTACCCTTAAAGATATGTCACAAAGCACTCAAAAAGAAGTTAAGCTCGAGGATCTAGTAGAGGAACTAAAATGTTAATGACACATACTTGCGGCCAGTTGGCCGCTTTAGACCTAGGTAAAACTGTTACGCTTTGCGGATGGGTAGCCAATCGGCGCGACCACGGTAAATTAATCTTCATCGACATCCGCGACCGCTATGGCTTAACCCAGGTAGTTTTTATTCCTAAAGAATCCGGTGAGGCTTATAAATTAGCCCAAGAGCTCAGAAGCGAATTCGTAATCAAATTAACCGGCATGGTAAATAAACGCCCCGCCGGAACAATTAATCCGAAACTAGCCACCGGTGAAATAGAAATTTTAGCCAAAGAGCTAGAAATCTTAAATCCCAGCAATACCCCGCCTTTTGAAATTCAGGAGGATACCGAAATAACCGAAGAGCTCCGCCTTAAATACCGCTATTTAGACTTAAGAAGGAATAAAGTTTTTAATAATCTTATTTTGCGCAGCAATCTTTATAAAATCCTCCGTAACTACTTAGGGAATAAAAATTTCATCGAATGCGAAACTCCGCTACTCACTAAATCTACCCCGGAAGGCGCCCGCGACTATCTAGTCCCTTCAAGAGCAAGCTTAGGAAAATTTTTCGCTTTACCTCAATCTCCGCAATTATTCAAACAGATTCTTATGGTCGCCGGGATCCAAAGTTACTACCAAATCGCAAAATGTTTCCGTGATGAGGATTTGCGCGCGGACCGTCAACCTGAGTTCACCCAGCTGGATATTGAGATGTCCTTTGTCAGCGAAGAAGATATTTTTTCTTTGACTGAAGAGTTGATGAAAACTGTCTTTAAAGAGTTGAAAAATATAGACATCTTGACTCCTTTTCCACGGATAAGCTACGATGAAGCTATGCATAAATATAAATCGGATAAACCTGACCTAAGAGGCGAAACAAAAACAGAGTTTGCTTTTTGCTGGGTTGTGGATTTTCCCCTTTTCAAATTTAATGCGGAAGAGAAGCGCTGGGAAAGCGAGCACCATCCATTTACGGCGCCGCATCAGAAAGATTTAGAAAATTTAGAAACTGCTCCCGAAAAAATTAAATCTCGTTCATATGATTTGGTCTTAAACGGAATGGAACTGGGAAGCGGTTCAATCAGGATACATCAACAGGAACTTCAAGAAAAAATATTTAACATTATCGGAATAAAAAAAGAGGAGGCCACTAAGCGTTTCGGTTTTCTCCTTGAAGCTTTTCAGTTCGGCGCACCTCCCCATGGAGGAGTGGCTTTTGGATTAGACAGGTTATTGGCAATACTTTCTGCAGAATCAAGTATTCGCGAAGTAATTACTTTTCCTAAAACTTCGGCTGCATACTGCCCATTAACCAGCGCGCCAACGGAGATTGAAGATAGACAATTAAAAGAATTAGGTTTAACGATTAGAAAAGGAGGGTAATAAGATGGGCAGAGCTAAGTTTTTAGGATTTTGTGTGTTGGGATTAAGTCTAGCACTATCAGGGTGTGTAACCAGGACCTATAATTTAACCCGCGACCGGGTTGATCAGGACCTATCTTCGAGCTCAGGAAACAGGGGATATCTTATGGGTAATGCTCCCGAAGTAAAAGACAGAGATACTACCCGTAAGGTCAGAGTCTTTGAAATAGAGTTTGGAAAAGGAAATAAATCTGATGTAAAATGCCCGGCAACTACGCCTTTGGCAAGCGTAACTGATGAGCCGATGATGATACAGGAACAAGTAACCCAGATGGAAGCTGTAAGCATGAGCTTTGAAAAATATACCGTAGCTAAAAATGATACTTTACAAAAAATTTCCCAAAAGTTTTTCGGCACCACAAAAAAATGGCCGAAGATCTACGATGCAAATAGAGATGTTCTCTCGGGACCGGATAAACTGTATCCCGGACAGGTTCTCAATATTCCCGTAAGAAGCGAAAAAATCGTAGAAACGGAAATAAATCTTAAATAAGCACTGATAAAAATCTAGCGAAATCTTTATGGATAAAATCGTTCGTCTGCAATCCCAACAAGAAGCGCAGGGGCTTATCGGAGCTCATGATGTTAATCTTAAGAATATCGAAAGGGAACTTAAGGTTAAGATTCTTTTGCGCGGCGAACATCTCAAAATCAGCGGAAGCGCTTCCAACATTAAAAAAGCCGGTGAATTAATAGAATACCTGCTTAGCGGACTGCGTTCGGGAAATGACGAAATCGGTGAGACTGATTTAAGCTGTATGATCTCTGATTTAAAAAAGAAAAAGAAGATTCCTCAAGTCGGGCAATTAGATCCCGGAATCACCCGCTCCTGGGCAGGCAAACAAATCGGGCCAAAAACCACAGGGCAAAGGGAATACGTAGAGGCAATCCATAAACATGATATTGTCTTTGGCGTCGGCCCTGCCGGTACAGGCAAAACGTATCTGGCGATGGCCTGCGCAGTCGAAGAACTAAAAAAACAACAGGTACGCCGGATAATACTGACCCGGCCGGCAATTGAGGCAGGGGAATCACTGGGATTTCTTCCCGGAGATATGCAAGCTAAAATTTCCCCATACCTGAGGCCACTCTATGATGCTTTATACGATATGATGGATCCGGCGCGTATCGAAAAATATATTGAAAGCGGAATAATTGAAGTGGCTCCGCTGGCCTATATGAGAGGCAGAACATTGAATGACGCCTTTATTATTCTGGATGAAGCCCAGAATTGTACCGCCGAACAGATGAAAATGTTTTTAACCCGTTTAGGATTTGATTCTAAAGCAGTAATTACCGGAGATCTAACCCAAAGCGATCTTCCGCAAGGCAAGCCGATCGGCCTGCTCCAGGCTCAGGAGATACTTAAAGAAGTTAACGGGATTAAATTTATTTATTTTTCCGGCTCTGATGTGGTCAGACACTCATTAGTGCAAAGGATTATTGAAGCCTATGAAAAAGCTGCTCAATAAGAAAAATCTTTACCCCATTGGAATCGGCGTATTGCTAATATTCTTTAGTTATATAATCCGCTTGAACCCGGCGATACTATTCTCTTTAATCGTTATTTATTTATGTTTTAAAAAGAGATTTTCAGATATCCGGAGCGCGAATTTACTAAACTTAGGCCTTCTTTATCTAATATCTTTTGTCATCGGGTATAGCCTGCTTAAAAACGGGATGTCGATTTATTATGTTCCAATTGCGATTATCTCGATGCTCAGCGTGCTTCTGTTCAACAATCTTGAAATCGCCTATTTTCTTTCGCTAACAACATCGTTATCACTGGCAATTTTGGCCCCGGAACCGTTTAAAGCCTGGTTTATTTTTATAACTTCCTGTGCCGTGGCGATATTGATCGTTGGAGGAGCGCGAAAACGCACCCGGGTAATTCAAGCAGGTTTTATCGCAGGAGTTGCTCAATTAGCCGCTTTGATTTTGCTTGAATCTTTTTTTAACTACCAATACCCCCAAAGATATCTCATCATTTTAATCAACGGCTTAGTCTGCGGAATGATTACTTTAGGAATCCTGCCCTTATTTGAATACTTATTCCGCACCGTAACTAACATTAGCCTACTAGAGCTAGCAGATTCAAATCAACCGATCTTACAACGCATGATCCTGGAAGCTCCCGGGACCTATCACCATAGCCTTATTGTCGGCAACCTTGCGGATGCGGCCTGCTCTGCAATAGGAGCCAACGGCCTTTTAGCCCGAGTCGGTGCCTATTATCACGATATCGGAAAATTACAAAAACCGGAATATTTTATCGAAAATCAAAATATCAAAGCAAACGCTCACGATGATCTTTCTCCGACAATGAGCAAATTAATCATTATGAACCACATCAAAGAAGGTTTAGAGCTTGCCAAAAAATACCATTTAAGCCCGATACTCTGGAATTTTATTCAGCAACATCACGGGAACAGCCTGGTCTATTATTTCTACCGCCGGGCACTAGAGGAAGGTAAAGAAGATAACCAAGAGGTAAGCGAAGAAGGGTTCCGCTATCCCGGGCCAAAACCAAACACCATCGAAACAGCAATCGTACTTTTAGCTGACTCAGTAGAAGCAGCAACCCGCTCGCTAAAAGGCCCCAATCCGGACAGAATCGTAGAGATGGTGCATAAGATAATTAACAATAAATTTATCGATGGACAGCTTGATGAATGCGAACTTACCTTAAAAGACATTGAGAAGATATCCAGTACTTTCAATAAAATATTAAGCGGCATCTACCATAGCCGGATAGATTATCCTCAAGAACCAAGAGATGAACCCCGCCATCATTAATATGATATTTAATGACTAAATACAAAAGAGGCGGGGTGGAAATAATCATAAAAAACCTGCAAAGTGAACTACCGATTCGCCCAGCAAAGATAAAAAATTTAGTCCGTAAAATTTTAAAAGGTGAGCGGGTAAAAAAAACAGGCTGGATAAATATCTGTTTTGTAGACAATCCGGTGATCCGGAAATTTAACGCTAAATTCCTCAAATCCGACAAAACAACCGATGTTTTAGCCTTTAATTCAGGTAATGGGAAATTGATTTTAGCGGATATCATGATTTCTACGGATAAAGCAATCGAACATGCGCGGCGCTTTAAAACTACAGGCGGTGATGAGCTCCTGCTTTATGTAGCTCACGGAATATTACACCTGCTCGGATTTAATGACCACTCTAAAACTCAGATAAAAATGATGCGCAAAAAAGAAAGCCAGTATGTCGATCGATAAAGCCTTAGCCATAGTTTTAAATAAACGCGATCTACGTGAGACCTCGATCATTGTTGATTTTTACACCAAAGAGTTTGGTAAGATCAGCGGAGTACTCAAAGGGATCCGTACAGAACCGGAAAAATTTGCCTCAAATTTAGAGTTTTTCTCATTAAATGAGATTATTTTTTATAGAAAGACCCATTCCAGCTTGCATTTAGTAAGCCAGGCGGATAAGATCGCTAATTTTACCGGCATCAGGCAAAGTATCGAAAGAACCACCACTGCCGGATTCATGATGGAGCTGATCAGTTCCGTCATGCAAGCAGAAGATAAAAACGAAGATGTTTTTGATTTAGCCTTAGCCAGCCTTAAGGAGATAGAGACAAATTATAATCCTGAGAAAATTGCAACCCTATTTAAAATTAAGATGCTTAACCTTTCGGGATTTAAGCCTCACTTTGATTCCTGTGTCTCTTGTCTGGACAGAATAATGGGGCAATCTAAGTTTAGCCTCTCTCTTGGAGGACTGCTTTGCCCGCGATGTATGCCCAAAGACCCCGCAGCTCGTTCAATATTCCGCGGCACCATTGCTACGGTGCTGCATATTGAGAGAAACACCTTTGCCGCAAGCCTGAACCTGGGGATGAACCCTCAGATCAGAAAAGAACTGGATTTAATTTTGAATTCCTTTTTAAATTTCCACCTTGGAGGCGAACTTAAATCACAAAGACTGCTTAACAAATTAGAAGTAGCCGTAAGATAAAGGAAAAAAATATGAAAATTGTTATCCTCGGATCAGGCGCAATGGGATGTTTAATCGCCGCATTTTTATCAAAATCCAAAGAAGAGCTTTGGCTGCTGACTAAAAGCGAAGAGGCCGCTGCTAAGATCAACTCTTCCGGAATTTGTGTGGAAGGCGTATCAGGATCCTGGCAGGTAAAAATAAAATCTACCGCTAACATTAAAGATATCGAAAAGTGTGATTTAATCATCATCTGCGTAAAATCATTTAACACTAAACAGGCGGTTGAACAGATCAAGCCGCTTTTAGGTGAAGATACTAAAATTTTAACCTTGCAAAACGGAATGGGAAATATTGAAATAATCTCTGAGATCGCCGGAGAACAGAACGTGATTGCCGGCGTCACTAACCAAGGGGCGACTTTAATCGCTACCGGTAAAATTCGCCACGCCGGACGCGGAGAGACCATCATCGGCACAGTTGGCGGCAAGACACCGGTGGAGATGCGCGCCATCCGGGAAATTTTTAATAAAGTAGGGCTTGAGACGAAAATGTCGCGCGATATAAAAAGCCTGATCTGGTCAAAGCTAATCATTAATGTCGGTATCAACGCGCTAACGGCAATTACCCGTCTGCCCAACGGTAAGCTTACGGAATTTGAAGGAACCCGAAGAATCTTAAGAGACGCAGTTACCGAGGCGACGCGGATTGCCAAACGAAAACGCATCAAACTGATCTTTGATGATCCTCTGGCAAAAGTTGAAGCGGTCTGTGAAGCCACAGGGGACAATCAATCATCGATGCTTCAGGATATCTTAAGAAAAAAACGCACAGAGATAGATTTCATTAATGGAGTAATTGTGCGCCTGGGCCAGGAGTTGGGGATCAATGTTCCTACCAACAAATTCCTGCTTGACTTAATCAAAACTATCGAGGCAAGCTATAAAAGTTCAGTCTAAACCTTAATGGCTTACAGCTCAAAGATACGCAGGTACTTAGTTATTTTCTTAGTCAGCGGATGGCTGATCACTTTAGTTTATTTCTTAATCATGAAAAAATATGGACATTAAAAGTATCCTGGAATTAAAAAATAAACGTAAAATCACGATGCTTACGGCATATGATTATCCCATTGCAAATTTAGTCGATCAAGCAGGGATAGATATAATTCTGGTAGGTGATTCGCTAGCCAATGTTGTGCTTGGCCTTGAATCAACTACTCAGGTCGGAATGCCTGAAATGCTGCACCATACCAAAGCCGTAACCAGGGCCGTTAAAAATGCTTTAGTTGTCGCAGACATGCCTTTTAACTCTTATCAGATCAATCCCCAAGACGCCTTAAAAAATGCCCAACGATTTATTGAAGAGGCTCAAGCCCAGGCCGTAAAATTAGAATGGTTCCCCGGATGCGTCGCAGTAACCGAGCAAATTATAAAATCAGGCATTGCGGTAATGGGGCATATCGGGCTGACTCCTCAAACTGCAGATAAGATCGGAGGATTCAAGGTCCAGGGAAAAGACGCTCAAAGCGCAAAAAATCTCATTGGGCAGGCTAAGGCCCTGGAAAAATTAGGGTGTTTTGCCTTAGTCTTAGAATGCCTGCCGGATAAAATATCCGAGTTAATCACCGCTCAACTTAAAATCCCGACGATCGGCATAGGAGCAGGCATCCATTGTGACGGCCAGGTTCTGGTGATCAACGATATGTTAGGCCTATTTGACCGCTATACTCCGAAATTTGTTAAAAAATACGCAAACCTTTCTCCGATTATCTTAGAAGCCGTAAATGATTTTAAAAATGAGGTGCTTAAAGAGAAGTTTCCTGCTCCGGAGCATTCTTTTACCATCAAAGAAGAGGAATTTAAAAAGATAGATGAGCGCTAAACGACGCCGCAAATATATCTCCAACATAATTGTCCTTGGCTTGAGCATTGCCTTTATTATCAAATTTGCCGGGCCGAATATCTTAAGGCAATATGTGATTTATGGCATCGGCGACTGCAAAAATATCCCTATTCTTTGCATGGCCCCTGGTGAAAAGATAATCCAGCCTACCACTATAGAGAATGATTACTCACAAGAATTGGTTTTGCAGAGTTTTCCTCAGTTGAGTATTTTATGCCCTAAGGGTTTTGCAATTACGCAGGAACTAATCAAAAGACCATATTATAAAAAACACAAGTGGCTGGATAAAGGAAAAATAATTTATCTTTTATACCAGGAACCCGGTGAATTTTTGCGGCTTTATCCGGATGTCAAGAAACAGGGGGTTAAAGATAATTATGAATTCATGGAGCGGCTAACTTCGGCAAATCTAAGTAAAATTGAAAATATAACTGACGCTTTTTTTGTAATTATGAAAAGCGTCTTTACCCCGGATTTGGGCGATCAAAAAATCGTTAAGATGACCAGATTTCAAACACAGCAGTTCAGAGGTTTTTTAAATTATAATCTTGGCGTAGCGGATAGCTACTACGATTGCAATATTCTAGATGCTCAGGATAATTTTTATAAGGTTTATATTAAGGATAAGGGAAATACGCTTGATTTAAATAAGGTCTTTATGATAATTTCAACAATCAAGCCAACTAAATAATCAGAGCAGTAAACTCTGCTTGACTTTTGGCCTAAATTGAGCTAAAAATAAAAGACTATGGCAGAAAATTTGATGGATAAAATTACATCTTTGTGCAAGCGCAGAGGGTTTATTTTTCAGGGAAGCGAAATCTACGGCGGCTTAGCCAATACCTGGGACTACGGCCCCCACGGCGTAGAATTAAAAAATAACCTTAAACGCGCCTGGTGGAAGGCTTGCGTCTATGAGAGAAACGATATCTTTGGCATGGATGCGGCCATTCTTATGCACCCGAAAGTCTGGGAGTCAAGCGGCCATGTTGAAAATTTCTTTGATTTAAAAAGCGACTGCAAGGCCTGCAAGAAACGCTTTAAAACTGCCGACTTAAAAAACAAACTTAAATGCCCGGAATGCTCAGGAGAACTTACTGAATCCCGTCCGTTTAATCTAATGTTTAAAACGCACCAGGGACCGGTAGAGGATGCCTCAAACCAGATCCACCTGCGTCCGGAAACTGCCCAGGGTATGTTTGTAAACTTCTTAAATATTCTGGATTCAAAACACCCCAAGCTACCTTTTGGCCTGGCGCAAATCGGTAAGTCATTCCGCAACGAAATTACTCCGGGAAATTTTACTTTCCGCACCCGTGAATTTGAGCAAATGGAGATTGAGTATTTTTGCCGGCCCGAAGAAGCAGATAAAATTTATGAATTGTGGGTAGAGGAAAGATTTAACTGGTATTTGAATCTAGGGATAAAAAAAGAAAACCTGCGCCGGCGCCCGCATGAAAAAGATGAATTAGCGCATTACGCCCTGGCCTGTACGGATATCGAATACAATTTCCCGTTCGGCTGGAGCGAATTAGAGGGGATCGCCAACCGCACGGATTTTGATTTAAAACAACACTCTAAGTTTAGCGGCAAAGAGCTGCAGTATTTTGATGATCAAAAAAAGGAAAGATTCTATCCGTATATCATTGAGCCTTCCGGAGGAGTAGACAGAAGCGTTCTGGCGATATTAGTTGACGCTTATCATGAAGAAAAAGTAAAGGAAGATACGCGCGTAGTTTTAAAATTAAATAAGGACCTGGCTCCAACTAAAGTGGCGGTGCTGCCACTTTTACGTAACCGGCCGGAGATTGTGGAATTAGCTAAAAATATCGCTAAAGACCTAAAAAAATCTTTAGTTACGGTTTACGATGACACCGGAGCAATCGGCAAACTTTACCGCAGGCAGGATGAAGTAGGCACGCTGTTTTGCGTAACCGTCGATGTGCAGAGCTTAGAAGATAAACAGGTAACGGTACGCTTCAGAGATACAATGCAACAGGAAAGAATCTCACTAGATAAATTAAAAGAATATTTAATTAACCAACTAGTTTAAGAAAGGACGGGTTTAAAAGTAATGGCCAAGAAATACGTTTATTCGTTCGGTGGCGGTAAAGCAGACGGTAATGAAAGCATGAAGAATCTCCTGGGAGGCAAAGGAGCCAACCTTGCGGAAATGGCCGGCAATAAAAATTTAATGCTGCCCGTACCTCCGGGATTTACCTGCACCACCGAAGTTTGCACATATTATTACCAGAATAAAAAGAAATACCCTAAAGAATTAAAAGCTCAAGTTTTAACCGCACTTGAAAAAATAGAAAAACTAATGGGTAAAAAATTCGGAGATGCCAATAATCCGCTTTTATTCTCAGTACGCTCTGGTGCCAGAAAATCCATGCCCGGGATGATGGAGACGGTTTTAAATGTCGGATTAACCGAAAAAACTATCCCCGGACTAATTAAAGAAAGCGGTAACAGTCGTTTTGTTTATGATGCTTATCGCCGGCTGATTATGATGTACTCTGATGTGGTTATGGAAAAAGCTGCCGGAATCGAACCCAAAGGAGAAGAGGGGATCCGTAAACAATTAGAAGCAGTTATGGGACAACTGAAAAAATCTAAAAATTACACCAACGACACCGATTTAAATGTCGACGACCTTAAAAAACTCTGCGCACAATTTAAAATAAAAATTAAAGAAGTGCTGGGCAAAGAATTCCCCGATGAACCCATGGAGCAGCTCTGGGGAGGAGTGGGGGCAGTATTCTCTTCTTGGAACGGAAAACGGGCAATCAGCTACCGCAGAATCGAAAGTATTCCCGATGAGTGGGGCACCGCAGTAAATGTGCAGGTTATGGTTTTCGGAAACATGGGAGATGATTCAGCTACCGGCGTTGCCTTTACGCGTAATCCGGGAAACGGAGAAAATAATTTCTACGGTGAGTATTTAATTAACGCTCAGGGTGAAGACGTCGTTGCCGGAATTCGTACTCCTGCTCCGATCAACGAATATTCAACCTCAAGCCACAACAAGGAGCTTCTCGCTCTGGAAAAAACCATGCCCAGAATTTATAAAGAACTATACGCAATTCAAAATCGGCTGGAAAAACATTATCATGATATGCAGGATATTGAATTTACAATTGAAAAAGGAAGGCTCTTTATGCTGCAGTGCCGCGTGGGCAAACGTAACGGACCGGCAGCAATCCGCATGGCGGTAGATATGGTTAAAGAGAAGATGATTAAAAAGGAGCAGGCGGTAATGCGCGTAACTCCGGCACAACTTGATGAATTACTGCATCCGATTATTGACCCTAAAACTGAAATCACGGTCAAACCTTTTGCCAAAGGTTTACCTGCAGGCCCCGGTGGAGCAAGCGGCCAGATTGTTTTTTCATCGCATGAGGCAGTCGCTTGGGCAAAATCGGGTAAAAAAGTAATTTTGGTACGCGAAGAGACTAACCCAGAAGATGTTGAAGGTATGCGCGCAGCCCAGGCAATTCTTACTGCCCGCGGAGGTATGACTAGCCACGCCGCATTAGTTGCCCGCGGTTGGGGTAAATGCTGTATTGTCGGTTGCAACGCAATCCATGTGGATATTGAAAACAAAACCTTGCATGCCGGTGATGAGGTTCTTAAAGAAGGCGATTGGATCACCTTAAACGGAACCAAAGGCAATGTTTACGAAGGACAGCTTCCGATGATGGATGCTACCGAAGAAAATATGATTCTTTCGGAATTTTTGAAGATGTGCGATGGAATAAAAAAATTAGGTATTCGCACTAACGCGGACACCCCGGAAGATGCTCAAAAGGCGCTACAATTCGGAGCCGAAGGCATTGGCCTTTTCCGCACTGAGCACATGTTCTACGGTAAAGGCTCAGATCAGGCGTTATTCTTATTACGCAAAATGATTGTCTCTAAAACTACCGCAGAGAGGCAAAAAGCATTAGATGAGTTGTTCCCTTTTGTAAAAAAAGATATCAAAGGGACCATTGCAGCTATGGACGGTTATCCGGTAGTCATCCGCCTGCTTGACCCGCCGCTGCATGAATTTGTGCCGCGCGAAGAGGAAAAACTTAAACAGCTGGCTAATGATTTAAAAATCGATATGCAGGAATTAGCTAAAAGAGCCGAAGGCTTACATGAATCTAACCCGATGATGGGCCACCGCGGCGTGCGCTTAGGAATTACTTATCCTGAAATCAGTGCGATGCAGATCCGCGCAATTTTAGAAGCAGCTGCGGAATTAGTCAAAGAAGGCAAAGACCCGTATCCGGAGATCATGATCCCGGTTGTCTGTGATGTAAAAGAGCTGGAAGATCAGTTTGCGATTGCTGAACAGATATATAAGGAAGTTCTGAAAAAATACGGGCTAAAGAAAATGAAGTATCTTTTGGGAACAATGATTGAGATCCCGCGGGCAGCATTTGTCGCAAATAAACTGGCCAAGATTGCTCAATTCTTTTCTTTCGGAACCAATGATATGACGCAGATGGGTTTTGGTTTCTCAAGAGACGATATCGGAGGATTTCTGCCGGATTATATCAGCAAAGGTATCCTTCCGGACGATCCGTTCCAAAGTATTGATCAGGAGGGAATCGGAGAGTTGATTAAAATGGGTATCAAGCGCGGACGCTCAACTAATAAAAAATTAGAGGTGGGTATCTGCGGAGAGCATGGCGGTGAACCTAAATCCGTGGAATTCTGCCATAATATAGGTATGGATTATGTCAGCTGCTCGCCGTTTAGGGTGCCGATTGCCCGATTAGCCGCTGCACAAGCTGTGTTAAAGAATAAAAAATAATGGAAGCGTTAAAAACGTATCTTAAAGAAGTCCGGTTGATTCCTCTTTTAACTGCCCAGCAGGAAGTTGATCTGAGCAAGAAGATTAAAAAAGGAGATGAGATTGCGCGCAAGGACATGATCCGCGCCAATCTGCGCCTGGTGATTAATATTGCCAAACGTTACATGCGCATGGGCACGCCTTTTCTGGATTTAATCGAAGAGGGCAACCTCGGATTAATCAAAGCCGTTGAGAAATTCGATCACCGTAAGGGTTTTCGTTTCTCAACCTATGCTGCCTGGTGGATCAAACAGGGAATTACCCGCTCAATCAGCGAACAAGGGAAGATGATCCGCATTCCGGTGTATATGAATGACCTGATCACCAAATGGAAAAAAAATAAGGAACGCTTAAGCCAAAAATTGAAACGCCTACCTTCAGATAAAGAAGTTGCCAAAAAATTAAAAATTTCTCCTGAAAAAATGGATCAGATTAATTTCTGGATGGCCTCAACCACATCTTCTTTAGATGCTCCGATTGGTGAAGACAATGAAAATCAAATATCTGATTTAGTGGAAGATAAAGATGCCTTATCTCCAAATGCAGGGATCGTAAAGTTGCTTGACCGGGAACGGGTGGATAATCTGCTTGAGGTTATGTCCGATCGAGAAAGAGAGATCCTGGATTTACGTTTTGGGCTGACCAATACTAAGTCTCAAACTTTAGCTGAAGTTGCCAAAAAACTTGGGGTTTCCCGTGAAAGGATCCGCCAGATCGAAGAAGCGGCTTTAAAAAAATTAAAAAAATTTGTCGTGGGACAGGAAAAGGAACTTTAATGAATAACGCGCTGTTAGAAAAATCCATCCGCAATATTCCTGATTTTCCCAAGCCGGGAATTCTCTTCCGCGATGTCACAACTTTAATTCAGAACAAAGTTGCTTTTAAAAAATCCGTTGACCTGTTGGCGAAAAAATATAAAGGCAAAGGCTTTGATAAAGTGGTCGGGGTGGAAGCGCGGGGATTTATTTTCGGCGCCGCGGTTGCTCATAAGATCAATGCAGGATTTGTCCCGGTGCGCAAAAAAGGCAAGCTGCCTTATAAAACAATTTCGACAACTTATGAGCTTGAATACGGAACTGATACTTTAGAGATCCACCAAGACGCAATAGCTCCGGGTGAAAAAGTTTTAATTATTGATGATCTTTTAGCTACCGGCGGCACAGTCAAGGCAGTAACTGAGCTGGTTAATCAACTGGGAGGCAAGATCGCAGGTATTGGCTTTGTCATTGAGCTGGTTGATTTGCACGGAAAAGATAAATTAAAAGAGTATCCGTTATATTCTTTGATTAAGTTCCAGGGGGAATAAGGACTACGCCCCGCGCTTATAAAAAATTGCGCGGGTGTTGTCCTCGTGGACAATTTGCGCCTGTAGCTCATTTTGGATAGAGCGAGGCTCTCCTAAGGCCTAGGTGGGTGGTTCGAATCCACCCAGGCGCATTAAATGCACTACCTAGTGCACACCGACGCAATTCCTATTAGCGTCGGGTGTAAGCTATCAACATATAAAATGTTTAACCTACACGCACACACATTCTTAAGCGACGGTAATCTACTTCCTTCAGAGGTAGCGGTACGCTATCAGGACAAAGGTTATAAAGTAATTGCAATTACCGATCACGCTGACTACAGCAATATTAAACAAATTGCAAAAGCAATTGTAGAATTCTGCAAACGCTGGCCAAAAAATTCCGGAATTAAAGTTTTGCCGGGAGTGGAATTAACACACTTGCCTCCGGAGCAGTTCAAGCCGCTTGCCGTCTTAGCCAGAAAAGAGGGGATCAAAATTATTATCGCCCACGGAGAAACTCCGGTTGAGCCGGTGGCCAAGAATACTAACCATCTGGCTTTAATAGCCGATATCGATATCCTGGCCCACCCCGGCTTCATCTCCGACGAGGATACACAATTAGCCGCCAGTCGCGGCGTGTTTTTAGAGGTTACCAGCCGCCACGGGCACAAAGAAGCCAATAAGCATGTAATCAATCAAGCCAGAAAATTCAAGGCAAAATTGATCTTAAATAACGACAGTCATACTCCTGAGGACATCATTGCTCCTGAGCAGCTGATCAAAGCCGGGCTTGATTATGGGTTAACCCAGCTTGAGATTGATAAGATTTACGAGGATGTTAAGGTGTTTTTGGACAAAAAGACCATCTAAGGCTGAGCTCTAAACTCATTAAAAAAACCCTTGACAAACATAGGGTTATGTGTAAAATATTTATAATTAGTAAAGAAATCATCCTAGGCAATAATATTATAAAGCCTAGTTAACCATATATCCACAACAGTTAATAAAAAAAGGAGGAAACAAAAATGGGTAAACGCTTATTAGTAGTACTAGCGCTTGCTTTAATAGTCGGCCTGACTTTTGGCGCCGCCTATGCAGAAGTACAGAATGTAAAGGTAAGTGGAGACATCATCGCAAGTGGAGTATCAAGACACCATTTTAACTTAATATCTAATGGTGCTGACCAAAGTATTCTAAAACAAACCTTCTTAATGTCTCAGGTTAGGTTACGCGTTGATGCTGATCTTACGGATAATGTTGCCGCAACTGTAAGACTGATTAATGAAAGAGTTTGGAATGGACAGATGGATACCAAAGCCGCTGGAAGCAATAATGGTGATATTGATTTAGACCTCGCTTATGTAACTTTAAAAGAATTTTTGTATTCACCTTTAACTTTAACTATTGGCCGTCAAGAAATTGCTTTTGGCAATAGTTTTATTATCGGTAATTCAAAAATTGCGGGTGCTTCATCAACCATTCCTACGGATTTAACCGAAAGAAAGGCATTTGATGCCATCCGGGCTACCTTAAACTATGATCCGTTAGTTGTGGACTTAGTTTATGCTCAAGTAAAACAAGCTATGACCACTGATAGAAATACTACTAGCTTAACCGGTATTAATGCTGCATATGCCTTAAACAAGAATACCGATGTTTCTGTTTATTACTGGCTAAAGAAGGATAATAATTTACCAGTAGCTACTGGCAGCAGAACTGATCAGCTTTCAACAATTGGTGCTTTAATTTCCAATTCTTCAATTGCAAATTTAACTACTTCTTTAGAAGCTGCATATCAGTTTGGAAGAAACACCCAATCAGCAACAGGTCAAAAAAGACATAATGCTTGGGCATTACAGGCAATGGCTGATTATACCTTTGCTAATGTAAAAACCACTCCTATGATCGGTTTTTCTTGGACCTATCTTTCGGGGGGTAAAACCGGCGGCACCAGAAATCAAGGATGGGATCCGATGTTCTATGATCAAAGACTCAACAACATTGTCTACACCATACTACCTTTTTCAAACATGAATGCTATCAATTTGAAAGGTAGTATGAAGCCGGTTGATGATGTTACTGTATCTGCTGTTTATGGGTTCTATCAGACAACTCAGAAGAATAGCACTATGTATACTGGCCCAAACACATATAACAACGGGACAAACTATACTACCGCTGGTACATATACTGGAAAAGAATATCTAGGTAGTGCACTTGATGGAACGATAACCTATGACTACACTGAAGATGTTCAGTTTGGTTTAACTGCTGGTTTATTCGCTCCAGGCAATGCACTTACAGATAATGCTGGAACTGCAACCCAGTTAATCGGTTCAATGAAGGTAGTATTCTAATACTACTTATGTAGAAACACCAACCCTCAGGGGAGCAATCCCCTGAGGGTTTTTTAATATCTAAATTCCCTATGCTTAATCTTGCCTTTATCTTCCACATGCACCAGCCGTATTACAAGAACCTCCTAACACAGGAGAGTGACTTACCCTGGGTAAGACTTCACGGGGTTAAGGATTACCTGGATATGGTGCAGATCTTAGAGAAATTCCCCAAGATCAAACAGACCTTTAATGTTGTGCCGTCTTTATTTGAACAGATCGAGGATTATAATAACGGCAAAGTAAGAGATAAGTTTTTTGAACTTAGCAAAAAACCAGCAGACCAGCTAAGTCAAGAGGATAAAGAGTTCATCTTAAAGAACTTCTTTTCAATAAACAACGACAAAGTAATTTCTATTTTCCCCCGGTATTATCAGCTACACGCTCAAAAACTCCATAACCAGGAGTTCTCTACCCAGGACTACCTTGATCTGCAGCTTCTTTTTAATCTTACCTGGATCGATCCGTCATTTCGCCAAAATACCCCTGAGCTAAGAAACATAGCCTTAAAAGAAAGGTTTTTCACTGAGCAAGATAAAGAGATCGTTCTGAATAAACAATTAGGGATATTAAAGGAGATTATCCCTGCCTATTGTCTTTATAAACAGAATAACCAGATTGAAATCAGCGTGACGCCGTATTATCACCCGATTCTGCCGCTACTTTGTTCAACTAACATTGCAAAAGTTGCCAACAGTAAAACACACCTTCCTAAGGAAGAGTTCAACTACCCTCAAGATGCTAAGGATCAGATTGATAGCGCGGTAAAATATTATAAAGAAAAATTCGGCTCTCATCCATCCGGGATGTGGCCGTCGGAAGAAGGGGTGAGCGAGGAAATCTTACCGTTTATTATTAAATCGGGTATTAACTGGATCGTAACTGACGAGGCGATCTTATTTAAATCCTTAAAAGCAAAAAAACGCGTAACTAAACTGCTTTATCAACCACACCTGTTAAAAAGAAAAGAAGGCCAACTTAATATTATCTTTCGCGACCGCAATCTTTCGGACTTAATCGGCTTCTCTTATCAAAAGATGAAAGAGAAAGATGCGGTGGATGACTTTATGAAACATTTAAAAAATATTAATAAAACCTTCAAGGGAAAAGACATTTTAGTTACGATTGCCATGGACGGTGAGAATGCCTGGGAATTTTTCCGTAATGACGGGCATGATTTTCTGGAATTATTTTATCAGCGCATAACGCAGGCGCCTTTTGTAAAAACTACCACGATAAGCGAGTATTTAAAAAATAACCCAGCCAAAACTGAAATAAAAAAATTAAGCCCGGGCAGCTGGATTTACGCAGACTTCGGTAAATGGATCGGTAATCCTCATAAATTAAAAGCTTGGGAATGGCTAGAAGAGGCGCGTCGCGCAATTAATGAAACTAAAAACCCAACCGAGCTGGCCTGGAAACAAATGCATGTCTTAGAAGGTAGCGATTGGTTCTGGTGGGCAGGAGAAGACCCGGATGGATCATTCGACCGGCTATATCGATTACATTTAACGAACCTCTATAAACTAATCGACCGCCAACCTCCGGAATATTTATTAAGCCCCTTAACCCCTTGACATAAATAGAGTTTTATGTTATAAAGTATTTCAATGAACAAGAAAGAGATCTACGAGCATCTGGCGAATATTTATCTAGATGCCTCATCTAAATCATCAAAGAAAAAACATAAGTTAAAGCACTATCCAAAATCGATATTGGCCTTAATTGTACTGGGATCATTATCTATTTTAGGCTTGGGTACCGCCATAACTTACCCCCACATTATCAATCATAATAAAAGCAGCCAAATCGCCTTATTTTTATATCAAGACGCGGCAAAAATAAATTTTAATTTTGACCCTGCCAAAAAAGAAGTTTTCTCCCTAAGTCTTAAACAACTGAATTTATCTCAATATAAAGCTTTGGGCTTTACCGTAAGAAAAACCAACCCTAAAGATGTAATTTCATTACGCATAGAATTTACCAACCGTTTTAATGAAAAATCCGAAATTTACATAAAAAATATCTCTAGTAAATGGGAAGATCACAAATTTGATTTTAGCCGATTTGTTAAAATCAGTGATTGGCAGCAAATGAAAACACTGGCTTTTAGCGTTGAAGAATGGAATGCCCGCGAAAAATCCGGAATAGTTTATCTTGATAACATTAGAGTGATAAAGTAAAGGAGAGGCTAATGCGCATTATTTCAATTGCAAACCAAAAAGGCGGATGCGGCAAAACAACCACTTCCATAAACCTGGCGGCTTCACTTGCATCCAACAACCGCAGAGTTTTACTTATTGACCTAGACCCTCAAGCGCATGCAACCAGCGGCTTAAACATCAAAGCCGATTTAAGTATTTATAACGTCCTCTCTAAAATTACCCATAAAAAATCCAAAATTAATGAAATCATCCAGAATATCGGAGAAAATTTCGATATTGCGCCTTCCTCAATAGTTTTAAGCACCTTAGAGCAGGAACTAAGCGGAGAGATCGGCCGTGAATCCCGGCTCATGGATACCTTAAAAGCTTTCCAAAGTAATTACGACTATATTTTAATTGACTGCCCGCCAAACTTAGGTATCCTTACCATTAATGCCTTGCGCGCGGCAAATGAAATAATCATCCCGGTTGAGGCCAGCAGGTTCTCTTTAGAGGGGGTAAGCCAATTAACCAGTATCATTAATCTGGTTAAAGAAAGATTAAATCATACGGTAGATTTTCGAATCCTGGTAACTAACTTTGATTCCCGCCTGCAGCACTCATTTAAAATGCTTGAAAAAATCAAAACTGACTATAAAAACAGAATGTTCTCCAACATTATCCATGTAAATGTTAAGCTCAAAGAAGCCCAAAACGAAGGCCTGCACATCCATGTTTATGACAAATACTGCCGCGGAGCAAAAGACTATTTTTCTCTTTCCCGGGAGATTATCACCCAAGAGAACCCGTCTGAAGCGCCAAGCCTAGCTTTGGATAAAACTTTTAAAAAACGCTTAAAAGAGATACTAAAAGAAAGCCTTCCCAGATTAAATGAAATTACCCTAACCGTTAAAGCCCCTGAGGCCAAAGAGGTTTATCTGGCAGGAGAATTCAACAATTGGAAACTGGATGAAAATAGCCGCATGGAACACACTAACGGCTGCTGGACTAAGCGTTTAAAGCTAGATTCCGGAAAATACCGCTACCGCTTTGTGATCGACGGAAACTGGACCGAGGACCCGGTTAACCCCTTAACCCAGCTAAATAGCTACGGGACCTTAGATTCTTTACTTGAAGTAACCAAATAGTTTTAGGAGTATACTTATGACTAACCCGCAAAATGAACAGGAAATCCGAGAAGGCAAGTTTTTTGCCATGATTTCATATGTTTCCTTTCTTTGTATAATCACCCTGATGCTCAAAAGAGATAACAAATTTGCCCTTTACCATGCCAGACAGGGATTAGTGCTCTTTGTCATGGAAGTAGCGGCATTTATACTTTCAATTATCCCTTTACTTGGCTGGCTAATCGGGGTTTTTGGGTATGCGATATTCCTGCTAGTTTCTATCTGGGCAATTATCCAAGCCGGGCTGGGAGTTCATTGTCGCATACCGGTGATTACTAAAATATCTGAGCAAGTCGTTATATAATAACACCCAACGCTAATTGGAATTGCGTTGGTGTTGTGTACGTACACAAGGAGGGCTCGCAAATGGCTTTAAAAAAGAAAAAGAAAGCGGCAAAAAAGATCACTAAAAAAACTGTTAAAAAAGCTAAAAAGAAAATAATTAAGAAAAAGCCTGTAACTAAAAAAAGGCCTGCCTTAAAGAAAAAATCAACTTTAAAGAAAAAAACCACTTCAAAAAAGAAACCTATAACAAAGAAACCCCCTAAAATAGAAGGTAAGCTCATCGGCTCAATTACGCATTATTTTCCCCATGTTCAGGCTGCAGTAATCAAATTAAAGGGGCCTCTGGTAACAGGGGACACAGTAAAAATAAAAGGGTATACCACGGATATTACTCAACCGGTAACCTCATTACAGATTAACAGAGTAGTCATTTCCAGTGCCAAAAAAGGCGATGAGATCGGCTTACAGGTGATCTCCCGCGTCCGCCAGCAGGATAAGGTATACAAAATTTAACTACTCATGCGCTTTCTAGTCACCGGAGGAGCAGGTTTTATTGGCTCCCATATTGCAGAAAAACTCCTCGAAAACGGTAATTTTGTCCGCGTTTTAGATAACTTCTCCAGCGGAAAACGCAAAAACATTGAAGCAGCCACGAAGAAACAGTTTCCGAAGGAAATTGTTTCGCCTTTAATCTCTAACTTCGAACTTATCGAAGGCGATATCCGCGACAAATCTACCTGCGATAAAGCTTGCCAGGGTATTGATTATATCAGCCATCAGGCAGCTCTACGCAGCGTGCCTAAATCCATGAAAGACCCGGAAAGCTACAATGAGGTCAATATTGGCGGCACGCTTAACATGCTCCAAGCTGCCCTAAAGAATAAGGTTAAGCGCTTTGTTTTTGCATCTTCCAGCTCTGTTTACGGAGATACGGATAAATTCCCGGAAAGAGAGGATGCTTATCCGGTTCTAATCTCTCCTTATGCTTTAAGTAAATTAGCCAGCGAATATTACTGCAGAATATTCTCTAATGCCTATGGCCTTGAGACCGTTGGCTTGCGCTATTTTAATGTTTTCGGGCCACGCCAAGCCTTAGATGACGAATATGCGGTAGTTATCCCTAAGTTTATCCATTGTATTTTACATGATGAACAACCGCCGATTTTTGGTACCGGCAGACAATCCCGCGATTTTACCTATATTGATAATGTCGTAGCTGCCAATATTCTAACCATGACCAAGAAAGGGATCAAACACGAAATATTTAATGTCGCTAACGGCAAGGATAACACGGTATTAAAACTAGTTGCAGATTTGAACAAAATCATCGGCAAAAAGATCCAACCCAAACTCTTACCCGTTAGAGTAGGGGATGTATTTCGCACCTGCGCTGACATCTCAAAAATTAAGTCCAAATTAGGCTTTAAGCCTGCAATCGGCTTTGAAGAAGGCCTGAAAAAAACCGTAGACTACTTTAAGTCTATGCCCGCCTAAACAATCAAAAATTCAACCTTAATTTATGCTTGACAAAACTCGACTTTAGTGATAATTATGAGTATGTACCCAAATTAACCGGGGCGTTAAACTTAGGTAAAAACAGGTAAATTAAATGCGACTGCGCGGAAGACCCAAGAAGTATAGAATAGTCAAAGTTGACCCTAAAATCAACCAATTTAGCCCAAGAGGCAGGCCGGGAAGGCCGGATGAGGTTGAGCTAAAGATGGATGAATTTGAAGCCTTAAGGCTGGCAGATTACCGGGGTTTAAGCCAGAAAGAGGCAGCCAAATCAATGCATATATCCCAGCAAACCTTTAGCCGGATATTGAATAAGGCACGCCAACTGATTGCTAAAGGAATAACTACCGGATCCGCAATAAAGATCCAAGGTGGCAACTACGTAATCAGTTCCCGAATCGATCCAATCCAGAACCCAGAAATCAAACCCAAAACAGAAGATTTAGTACTAAAAAATCTGCCTAAATAAGTGTTTCTCGGGCGATTTTTACCTCATTTTACCCTATATGTCTACTTCCTATAATATATCTTATGTTAACTTGTCTATCTTGGCTAAGTGTCTTTAAAGCATTGGAAGGCAACGGGTTATTAAAGGCTGTTTTTAAGCTGTGGATATCGCACTTTTCGATTACTTAAACTTACCGCGTTATTTTATGCTTAACAATTTAAGCACAAACTATGCGCCATCTTCCCTGGATTTTTTGGCTTTAATTGAAGATTTCTTAGGAACGTGTAAACGAGGTAATTGCTGGGTAAATTGAACCCTCTCCAAAGCGGTTATTAATGCGGTCCAGGGCCCGAATAAGCCCCTCCTTGCGGATTTCCTCGCTAAGTAAAGGCTGACTAGTGCCCCAAAAAAGGCTGCTGCAGGTGACCCCGATTGCCCGAATTCTGGGATTTTTAAGGCTTGAATTAGCCATTATTTTAATGGCTTTTTGGTAGATCTCATAACCGTCATTAGTTTGAGTTTGGTAGGTTTTTTGGGCGCCAAAATTTCCGATTTCCGGGCCGTTTAGCCAAAGGTGTACGGTTTGGCTAACTAAATTTTGCTGCCTAAGCCGAGTGGCAACCATCTCAGATAATAGCCTGATCCAGGCCCGGATAACCTGGGGGTTTATTTGAACTTTCGGTAAGGTGTATGAATGGCTTACTGACTTTGGCTTTTGGCTAGACTTACCGGTATTTTCATCAAACTTACCGGGATTCTGATCAAAAAAAGCCGGTAAGTTTAGGTATAAATCCCAGCAGGTTTTTAAGCCACTGGCTATAAAATTTGCCCCGGTTTTTCCACCCATTCCGCAAAGCTTATCCAGCGAAGTCTGCCGTAAAATACTCTCAAAATTGTCATCATTAATTAAGGTCAGGCCGTCCGGTTTATCTATCTTAGAGGCCAGCTTAGCCAGGAGCCAATTTTTGGCAATGCCCACGGAAGCGGTAATGTTAAAGTTTGCATAGATCTGCTCTTTAATATCTTTGCCTAAACTTACCGGGTTTTGACATCCGGTCAGGTCCATTTGGAACTCATCAACTGAAGCATAATTTAAGGGTAAATTAAAGCCTTGCAGTAGTTCAAATATCTGCTCTGAGGTCCAAATATACTTTGCCTGATCCGCAGCTACGAACTCTAAGTTTGGGCACCTGGCAAAGGCTTCCCGGGAGGCCATTCCGGAATTAATCCCCAAGACTTTAGCCGCGTAACTTGCAGCACATACAACTGTATGCATTTTGCTACCACGTGAGCCGACAATTAAAGGTTTGCCTTTTAAGCGCGGGTTGATCGCCTGCTCAATTGATGCAAAAAATGCATCCATATCAACATGTAAAATCATTGGATTAATTTGTCGATCTGCCAGCGGAAGGTAGAATTATCAAAAGATATCTGATACATCTGGCCGGCACTTAGTACGGAGAAGTAACTGATCAAAGCCTGGCCAATACGCTCCTGCCAGTTATAGGTTATTTTTTCAATTTGATATTCCTTATCGTGCCAACTAAAGCTTTGAGGGAATATCTTAGCGTGCTTAAAAAGTGCCAGCACTTCGATGCGCTCATTTAAAGCATCAGGATTAAAACCTCCGGAAGCTTCCGGCTCAAACCTATCCCAGCGCGCTTTAGGGCTAAAACTATTCTGATTCATATTTAGGATTGACCCCCTTTCCCGATTAGCTTGGAAACTGTTTCGCAGTTAAAGGGGAAATGGGGTTCATTTAATACTTCCTAATTACTGTAATTAGTTTACCGATGACTTTAAACTCTTCAAAGATCGGCGCATAATTGCTGTTGGCTGCTTCCAGGTGAAACTTACCGCTTTTACTTCGCAGCCGCTTTAAAGTAACTTCATTATTATCTAACAATGCCGCAACTATATCATTATTGTCAGCATGAGGGCGTTTTTTAATAATGGCAATATCACCTTCAATAATTCCGGCATCGATCATGCTATCGCCTTTAACGCGCAGGGCAAAAACATCATCAAAACCTAAGCGCCCAAGAAATAAATCATCGGCATCAACATAACCCTGAATTTCTTCATAAGCTAAATTCGGCTTACCGGCCATAATCGTACCAATTATAGGGATCTTAAAACTTGCGCGTTCCGTTAATTCAATTGCCCGGGATTTATTATTCATCCGCCTCACCAAGCCTTTCTGCATTAAAGCCTTTAAGTAATCTCTGACTGTTCCGGTAGATTTAAACCCCAGCTCCTCCCCTATCTCCCTAATTGTAGGAGGAAGCCTCTCCCCTATCCGTTTCCGGATAAAATCCAGCACCTTCTGCTGCTTTGGCGTTAAATACGGCTTCCTTTCCATGTCTATAGATATACCACACATTTGTGTGGTTTGTCAAGAAAAATTAAAGGAGCGCTTCTGTCTTAATCGCTTAAAACAGAAACGCCCCTTAATTAGTCGCTTTAATTAACGGCTTTGTCCTTTGCTCTTCTGATAACAATCTCTGCAAAGAATCGGCTTTCCGCCCTCTCTGGGCTTGAAAGGAACTTCGCATTCTTTTTTACATTCCGCGCAAACTGCCTTATGCATTTCGCGAGGCCCGCCGAATCCACCACCTTGCTGATACGCCATGCTCTTACCCCCCTTTTTTAGTTCACCTTATGATACAAATCATAAATCGCCTTAGCAATTAAAAAACCTGCTAAAGCAATTAAAATATCTGCTAGCGTAGATTTAAATATCCAATCTGAAAATGAAGGATGCTTACCTGCGAAACTATCAATAGAAAAATCCCACATCAGAACCACACCCAGAATTGTAAGCATCCCCTTTAATAATAATCCGTAAATTGCAGATTTACGCGCACAGAGAAGTGCGGTAATCAAGAACGCATCAATCAGGCTGGCAATGGTGGCAATCCGGTAGATTCCGGTAAAAGGATGAATCCGGTAATGCAGCAGAAGCCCGCCTAAAGCTAAAAAAAACATCGCGCTAATTAAAATTCTTCTGTTCATAATTTTAAAATTTAACTAAATGCCCTAAATAAAAGACTAGGCCAATCCCAATAAGATGCACTACCCACCACCCCCAGCCTAAAAATCTAAATGTTGCCTTCATATTGATATTATACTAAAATTTAAACAAAATAGTGAAAATTCTTGTTAATCTTTATTAATTACATGGATCAATTCACAAAGCCTGCCATAATCATGCATATTAAAATTCATGGCCAGCCGGGGCAGCTCTAGATACTCCCCTCTTTCAATCTCTTCTTCGGTGGGAAGAGCCGGGCAAATTTCCCCGCGGATTAAAATATCTTTAAAATTTTTGTTTAAAAGAATTAAAGTTTTTCCCGTAAGCTTTTTATTTAATCTGATCACGGTTAAACCCTTGACATACCTTATAGAGTGATAAACTTTATAGAAATCCTCGACATATTTAACTGCCTGGTCAACGGTTTTGGCAAGATAAAAAAGGCTGAAATCTTCTTTTTTAATAAACCCGTTTTTAAGTAAGTGATTATTGATAAAGCGCTTCCAATCGGTCCAATAGTTAGAGCCCGCAGGCTCCATTAAAACTATCGGCCGGGGTTTAGATTTTCCGGTTTGCATCAATGTCAGCATTTCGAATCCTTCATCATTGGTACCGAATCCTCCCGGGAAAAGAGCGGTTACGTCGGTTTCCTTGATAAAGATCAGCTTTCTGGTGAAAAAATACTTAAAATTAATCAATCTTTCTTTCTCATCAATGTACGGATTAGGTTTCTGCTCAAAAGGCAGGCGGATATTCAAAGCAAAATCCGTACCAGACTTAGCGCCTTTGTTACCGGCCTCCATGACTCCGGAGCCGCCTCCGGTTACAATCATATAGCCTTTTTCAGTCAATCTCTTGGAGAATTCCTCAGCCATCTTATACTCAGATGATGTTTTCGAAGATCTTGCCGAACCAAAAATAATTACTTTTTTAGCATTCCGATAAGGAGAAAATATCCTGAATGAATACCGCAACTCTTTAAGGGTGTTATTTACAAGCTTTAGGTCGCCTTTATCACTAGACTCTCTGCCTAATTTAACAGCAGTAATAAGTATCTCTTTTAACAGATGCTCGGTTTCCTTAGATGAAGAACTTTTAACAAGTTCATCAATCAGCTTATCCATGGCTTTATCGCCAACTTCATATTCTTTTGACATTCTATCCATAATTATATTCTCCCTCAAATGTCTAGATTATTCTTCAACCTCCCCAACCAGTTTCTCGTAAAATTCACGGTAATTCTCTTTTTTATCGCTCTCCCGCAAAGCAATCGCCGTACGCGGGTGTTCATTCAGGATACCGGTGATAGCATAAGGAATAAAATAACCCCATTCTATCTTTTTTTGCAAAGGTATAAACTCTTTGGAAATTACATCCAGGATCGGGCGAATATCATACTTGGGATTTTTCAGAAATCCTAAAATCAACTCCGTAGGACAATTACCCGCAGCCCTGCCTAAACCGAAAATAGTCGTATCCACGTAATTGGCATCGTGGATAATTGCTTCGATCGTATTAGAAAAAGCCAGCTGCTGATTATTATGCGCATGCATCCCAACTTCTTTAGTTTTTAAAATACTTTTTGCTTTCTTGATCAAAAATTCGGTTGTCTCCTGATAAAGCGAACCAAAACTATCTACAATATTAATTATCTTAGACTTGCATTCTTTTTCCAGCTGCTGCAGGCATTCGGTAAGCTCATTGTCCAAAGCCCGGGAGATGGCCATAATATTTACCGCGGTCTCATAATTCTTATCGGCAAAATGATTGGCTAAAAAAATCGCCTTATCCACATCCTTAACATAAGTTGCAACTCTGATCATGTCTACCGGGCTGTCTTTTTTAGGTAAGACATCATCAATATCCACTCTGTCCACATCAACCATAACTGAGATCTTGGTCTGTGAATCAATTCCCTTAACTACCTCTCTTATATCCTGATCATCGCAAAACTTCCATTTCCCGAATTCTTTCGGATTAAAAAGCCGCCGGGAGTTTTTATAGCCGATCTCCATATAATCTATCCCTGCCTCTGAAAGCGCTTTATAAACCTCGCGCACAAAATGCAAGTCAAAATCATGCTTATTCATCAGCCCGCCATCTCTGATCGTACAATCTAAAACCTTAATCTTCTCTCTGAACATTGATTATCCCTCCGTTACTTACAGATCTTCTTTAAAAGCCAAGCCATATTCTTGCCCAAGATATCCATCGTATTTAGGCCCTCTTCGTCTTTTTCAACATCCCCGATCTGGCGGCCTATTCCGATATTCCAATATAAGGAACCAACAATAATCATCTCACTTATTGTGAAAAAATGATTGATCGTATCAAAAGCATGGATTGCTCCGCCGCGCCGCACCGCAACTACCGCTGCGCCGACTTTACGCATTAACATATTATTATTGGCCCTTGAAACCATTCCTGCGCGTTCAATTAAGGCCTTGGCAGAAGCTGTACAATCAGCAAAATATGTGGGCGAGCCAATGATAATTCCATCAGATTTAAGCATCTGGGCAATATACTCATTGACTAAATCATCAGTCACGGCGCATTTTTTGTCTTTATTAGTCATGCACTTGCCACAGCCAATACACCCGGAGATCTTCTGACCGGCAAGCTGAATAAGCTTGGTTTTAATCCCCTCGCGTTCTAATTGTTTAAAAAATTGCTTGATAAGAATGGCAGTATTACCGTCAGCGCGTGCGCTTGTATTAAAAGCAACTACTTTCATAGCATCAATCCCGCTTTTCTATAAGGGGATACCCTTAGCTTTAGCCCAGCGTCTAACCCCACTTTGGGGAGAAGAACGTCCCTGTTTATATAACTCATGGCGCTGTTCTTTAATTTGCTCATTTTCAAGATATTCGTCAAAGGTAGTGCCCATACGATCGATATAACCTTTGGGAGTAATTTCAATGATCCGATTAGCTACAGTCTGAATTAATTCATGATCATGTGAAGAGAATAAAATCGTTCCCGGGAATTTAGCTAAGCCCCGGTTTAAAGCGGTGATTGATTCCAAATCAAGATGGTTGGTTGGCTCATCTAAGATAACCACATTCGGCTGAGTAACCATCATCCGCGTAAACATACAACGCGCTTTCTCCCCTCCGGATAAAATATTCACCGACTTTAACGCCTCTTCACCTGAGAAAAGCATGCGCCCCAGGAAAGAGCGAATATATTGCTCTTCAGGATTGGGCGAATAACCCCTCAACCAATCAGGAATATTTAATGCTGAATTAAAAAAAGATGAATTATCTTTGGGATAATATGCCCGCTTCGTTGAAACGCCCCATTTAAAAATTCCGCTGTCCGGCTGGGAGACATTCATAAGAATTTCAAAAAGCATGGTTTTCGCAATGTCATTAGGCCCGACAAAAGCAACTTTATCACCTTTCTGAATTGTGATACTGAGCCGCTCGAACAGAATTTGCCCATCTGCTTTTTTAGAAAAATTGTCGATACTCAAAAGATCATTACCTGCTTCTCTCTCCGGCTCAAAATTAATATACGGGTATTTACGCGAAGACGGCTGGATGTCTTCAACGTTAAGTTTCTCAAGGATCTTCTTGCGGCTAGTTGCCTGACGGCTCTTAGAAGCATTATTGGCAAAGCGCATAATAAAATCTTTCAAGTCTTTGCGTTTTTCTTCTATCTTTTTATTTACTTCGCTGCGCTGTCTGGCGGCAAGCTGGCTGGCCTCTGACCAAAAAGTATAATTGCCGGCGTAAAGACGGATCTTAGCAAAATCAATATCGGCAATATGCGTACAGACTTTATCCAAAAAATGGCGGTCATGGGAAACAACGATAGCAATATTGGCAAAATTACAAAGGAATTCCTCCAGCCACATGCTTGATTCTATATCTAAATGGTTGGTAGGCTCATCGAGAAGTAAAATATCAGGATTACCAAATAATGCCTGAGCTAATAGTACTCTGACTTTCTGGCCTGCTTCTAGCTGGCTCATCTGCGCTGAGTGTATCGACTCTTCAATCCCCAGATCACTTAAAAGCTTAGCCGCGTCAGATTCAGCATTCCAGCCTTCCAGCTCGCTAAACTCCTCTTCTAACCTTGAGGCATGCATACCGTCTGCATCCGTGAAAGGAGTCTTGGCATAAATGGCATCCTTTTCAGTCATAATTTCATAGAGCCGCTTATGCCCCATGATCACCGTAGTTAATACTTGATATTGATCAAAAGCAAACTGATCCTGTTTTAAAACTGAAATGCGCTTACCGGCCGATATTACCACCTCACCTGCGCTTGAGTCAATTTCACCCGAGAGTATTTTTAAAAATGTGGATTTACCTGAGCCGTTTGCTCCGATTAAACCATAGCAATTGCCGGGTGAAAATACAATATTAACTCCGGTAAAGAGTTTGCGTTGGCCAAATTGAAGTGAGACATTATTTACGGAAATCATAAAATTTAAATAGTGGCGGATATCATTTTTTTGGGGAAAAACTAAAGAATGGGTTTAAAAATAAACTATTCCCTTCCAATAATCTGTATACTCGAGTGCATCTATCTTATTATCATTATTCTTATCAATTTGATCGAAATATTCCTTAAATTGTGAATCAGATTCTGCTTTAGTTACTACGCCATTGTTATCTTTATCTGCTGCTTGATGCATCTTTGTCTCATCGGCTGATAGCTCACCGGAATCAAGGACGCCGCTTTTATCTTTATCTAATTCATCAAACCTTTTTTCTTGATAGGACTGCATTTCATCTGCGCTAATAAAGTTGTCATAATCTGTATCTATGGCTTGAAATTCCGGCTTGACTACCTGTGCAGGCTCATCTTGAGCAAAAACATTAACGCAACTAAATAAAACCAGACAAAAAAATAAAGCCCAAAATTTAACCATGCTCATCATCCCCTCCTATTTTTATTGCTTCTGATATAAACCGATTAATTCAGCCTTTCCTAAAATACAGCCAACCATAGCTGCTTCCAAATCTATCTTAGTTATGCTTGACTTCAAATTCAAGATTGTATCCAGAGCATAAATTTTGAAAAAATAACGGTGTACTCCCTTAGGAGGACAGGGACTGACATAATCTAACTTACCTAATGAATTAACACCCTGCTTTCCGGGAACGCTGTTTTCCTCTATACGGCTGACAATCGGGATATCAAAAACCACCCAATGCACAAAATCGCCTCCCGGAGCATCAGGATCATCAACAATTAAAGCCAAACTCTTAGTTTCCTCAGGAATACCTTCAATAGATAAGGAAGGATTAATACCATCTCCTTGACAACTAAATTTTATAGGTATAAAAGCATTGTGTTCAAATGAAGGGCTGGATAATTTCATCGCCAATTCTCCCTTACCTACGATGATCCCCTCCGCCACCCCTAGGAGCACCTTGATTCATCATCGGTTTTTTGTTCGGACTTGTGCCGGGTCCGCCTTTTGGGCCGGGAGGATTTTCCCAGTTAGTTCCGGGTCCGCCTTTTGGCCCGGGAGGATTATTATCCTTGTCTCTTCTTGGTGGTAAATTACCTTCATGACGCGCATCCCTAACATCTTTCTTAAAATCCCGCTTTTCGGTTTTCATCTCTTTCTTATCTTGTATCATTTGCTGAACATTTTCCTTATGAGTAGCCCTGAGCTGTTGTCTAAGTTGATGCGCTTTTTTCATATCTCCTGAATCCATTGCTGTTTTTATCTGATCTCTTAGCTGTTTTTCTTCTGCCCTTGATGCTTGAGCTTCTTCTTTAATCTGGCCTCGCTGCTCTTTAATGGCCTGCCGGTCAGAAGCTAGTTTCTGTCTCCAGTCAGCAGCTTTATTAACTGAAGACTCCTGATCCTCTGCATATATCTTCCCGGAGTTAAAAATAAAAATGCAGGATACGATACAACCGAGTAACACAAGCTTCTTGCTCATATGCTCCTCCCTTTTATCATTTTATCTTTCCTTGATTGGCTACCGCTTCCATGGCTTTTTTTACTTCTTCAGGATCACCCAAATAATAACTCTTAATCGGTTTTAGATTATCCTCTAATTCATAAACTAAAGGTAATCCCGTGGGAATATTCAATCCCACAATCTTCTCTTCGGAAATATTATCCAGATATTTAACTAAAGCGCGCAATGAATTTCCATGCGCGGCAATAATCACTCGCTTACCGCTTTTAACGATCGGGACAATGGTTTCATGCCAATACGGCAGGAATCTGGCAACCGTATCCTTTAAACATTCAGTAAGAGGCAGCTCTTGCGGATTAAGATCCTTATATCGTAGATCAAACCCCGGATAACGGGAATCTTTTTTATCCAAGGGCATCGGAGGAACGTCATAACTTCTTCTCCAAATTAAAACCTGTTCTTCTCCGTATTTAGCAGCTGTCTCGGATTTATTTAATCCTTGCAAAGCCCCATAATGCCTCTCATTAAGCCGCCAGGAATTATATACCGGTATCCACATCAAATCCATCTCATCCAAGGTAATCCAAAGCGTGCGAATTGCTCTCTTTAAGACAGAAGTATAGGCTAAATCAAAAACAAAACCTTCTTGCTTAAGTACCTCTCCGGCTTTTTTTGCTTCCTGTAAGCCTTTTTCCGATAAATCAACATCCGTCCAGCCGGTAAAACGGTTTTCCTTGTTCCAAGTACTTTCTCCGTGCCTCAATAATACTAACTTCTTCATTAAATCCTCCGCGAATATTTAAGTAGTTTATATTTTAACTCCTAAAGAGTATTTTTGCAAGCGCAATATAAGCCTTGCATTATTGAACGATCTTGTTAAAATACCGTTGAAAGGAGGAAATATGAAAAAGATTAGTTTAACTGTTTTAGTTTTGTTTGTTGCAGTAATGCTCAGTGGCTGTGCCACACCTTACCCCATGGGTATGATTTATACCGAAATTAAGGCTCCGGTAGGTGCAGGTGACGGACCAGTTTCTTACAGCAAGGTTGGGACATCTAAAGCCACCTCGGTTTTAGGGTTAGTTGCCACAGGCGATTGTAGCATTAAAACTGCTGCGGCAAATGGCGGGATTAAAAACATCAAATATGTTGATTACGACGCTAAGAATATCTTAGGTATTTTTGGCGAATATACCACTACTGTTTACGGAGACTAATTGCCGTTAGCAAAAATGGTAAAAATAAAGGCCGGTATCTTTTAGATACCGGCCTTATTATTTCGTTTAAAATCACTCAGATTTATTTAGATCAACCATTCGAGTATTATCCTGAATCGTTACCATCTCTACTTTATGCAATCTTGACATCTTATCCGTAACCTCGCGGATCCTGGAGAAATTATTACGCATAGTTTCGATCCGATTGCGGGTCTTCTCGCTTAACTCCAGATGCCTGATCTCAAGCTCTAATAAATCAAGATTACCGGTGACAGATAAAAGAGGGTTATTCACCTGATCACCTAAGGCCAGCACAGTCTCGGTAATTGCCGCCAACCGATTTTTCTCAATCAGCTCATGCTGCATAGTTAAGATCTTCTGATTATCATCAATTAACTTAAGAGTTACAGACATAAGCATTCTTTTACCTACGATGATCCCCATAATAAAAACACCGATAGTAATAGTTATAATATAGCCGACCTGGCCGGCTAAAACATTATAATTAGCAATTTTCCCGATCAATATATAATTAAATACCAGCAATGGTATAACACCAACCAGGCTTATAACATGGCTCAAATCTTTTCTGATATTATGAGTAATTTTTTTTATTTCCATAAGAATTCCTCCTGATAATTAGTAGAGTTATTAAATAACCAAGAAAACCTAAAATCAAACCTATAATTAAATAACCGATCACAATCGGCAAAAGCACATCTGAAAATGAAAGCTTAAAAAACTTCACCCAGCTAAAATCCTTAATCAGTATGAGCGCTTTCTGCTGAACCTCTTGCCAACTCATTTTTAGTATAACAGAACCGGTTTTTATTGCCAAGATAAAAGTTACCAGGCTCAGCCAGGTATTGGTAAACAAGCTACCCAATAATGCAGAAGCGCGATTTGCTTTAAAAATAAACGCTAAAAATAACGCAAAAATCGGCCCTGTACCGGGCATCAGCCCGGAAAACACACCCAGCCCCACTCCCAAAGCAATCTTCTGCGCAGAATCATTGATCTTGAAGAGCTCAAGGAATAAAAAATTAATAGTTTTTTTGAAAAACGATACCAGTTGGCACATATTTAAGTAGGTTTAATATTTACACCAGCGAATCTTTCGGCCCCGTATGATTCCTGGATCCAGCCGTTAAGTAGATGATATTTTTCCAAAATCTGCTTGGCTTCTTCGTATTCGACGGCTTTCAGACGACGGTTAATTTTAGAATTAGTTGACGCCTTGTGATAGGGCAGATACTGGCTCATTAAGCTTAGATAAGTATCTTCAGATAATTGGTGAGCAATAAATTTCATTACTTTATCTGTCGATGAACATCCGTTAGGCAGGACCAGATGTCTAATAATCAGGCCTCTTTGAATTAACCCATCATCTGAAAATTTGGCCACCCCCACCTGTCTATGCATCTCTTTAAGCGCCTGCTGATTAGCTTCTACATAATCTGAAGCAAGCGATAATTCTTTGGCGATCTGGTTATCTCCGTAACGGCTATCCGCTAAATAAATATCAACAATACCATCAAGTAATTTAATAACTTCAGAAGATTCATAACCGCTAGTATTATAAACTAAAGGTATCTTTAATCCCTGAGGAATCGCTAATTCCAGACTTTTAAGTATCTGTGGTAAAACATGTGTTGGCGTAACTAAATTAATATTATGGCAACCCTCCTCCTGCAGTTTTAACATTATTTGGGCAAGCTGTTCCAAGGTATATTCTTTTCCGGCACCTAATTGGCTAAATTCGTAATTTTGGCAGTAAATACAATTCATATTGCAATGGCTAAAAAATATTGTGCCGCTTCCTTTTGCGCCTGATATCGGAGGCTCCTCTCCGTGATGAGGCATAAAACTGTAAATCTTAGGTAATTTTGTGGTCTTACAAAAACCAACTTTGCCATCCAGACGATTGACCTTACAGCGCCGCGGGCAAATCTGGCATGATTCAAGAGAAGAAAATAACTGGTCAGCTATTTCCTTTAGGCTTCCGTTTTTATATAAATTAATATACGCTGGGTAATCGGACATGTTATGGTTAATTTAATGCGGCGATTTCTTTTTCTACCTGTTTAATGCGCTCATCAATAGGCGGGTGAGAGCTCAAAAAAACTAACTGTAGACTCGTATTCTTCCCTTCTGCTTTAAGCTTCTGGAAAAAAGTAACCATACCCTGAGGATTAAACCCGGCGGCCTTAGAGTATTTAACCCCTAATTTATCCGCCAAATATTCATCCTTACGGCTATAGCCTAAAGTAACAACATTGAAAACTACATCCACAGCCTGCAAAACCTGGCCCTGCCCGGTTAATCCTAAGGCGATTGAGCTGATCAGTTGATAACCCAACACCGCCTGCAGGCGTTTTACGCTATGGCGAGCGGCAATATGCCCTACTTCATGGCCCAGGACTGCAGCCAGTTCATCATCGCTGGCAGCATCGAGTAAACCGTCATTCACATAAACAGTACCGCCGGGTATGGCAAAAGCGTTAAACTCCTTGTCTTTAACGATATTAAAACTATAAATTAGATCTGTACGGTCAGAAATTGCGGCAATCCTTTTACCGATCTCATCCAGGCGCTTCTGTCTTACGGGGTCATTAAGCAGTTTCATATCCGAAGAAATCTGCTTGGCCATATCTTTGCCTAAGTTAACCTCTGTTTGAGTATTGATAAACAGGGTTTCGCGATTACCGGTTGCCGGGTTATAAATAGTTGTACAACCGGAAAAAATGAAAACGCTGCAAATGAAAACAAGGCCGATTAATTTACGAAGCATAGCGCGACCTGATCTGATTAAAGATATTGATATACTCTTGACTGCGATAATCCGGGTAAGTCCAGTCATTGGGAGAAAATGAATTCCCCCGGAAAGAGAGCGTTATCTCAGCAAAGATCCCTTTGCGTAAATATATCCTATGCGCATAATCCTTGGTGGTTGCCAAAACCAACTTAGCTAAATCCAAATAACCCGGATCAATATTAATCAAACGGCACCCGGAAGACATAAATTTTTCCTCAAGCCTGTTGGTATAAAGCTTGATCCGGTATAGATCACCGATAGCAATAAGCTTTTTAAAACTGATAAATCTCTTTTTTAAATTACTTCCCATCTCTTCCTTATAATGCTCAGTACAGATAAACTCAATCGGCCCGGATTCAAAATCAAGGCTGCCGAAGATTTTCTTTAGCCTGTCCCTAGCCTTAATAAAAATGGCCTCATCTTTGTAGATGAAGCCAATTACCAGTTTAACCGGATTATATTTTCTGATTTTTCCCAAAGATTTTATAGCTTACGGCAAGAACCGACTGATGTATTGGGTGATCTTTTTACGCTGGTCATTACGCATCCCATTAAAGAATATGGCCAGGTTAAACCCTCCATGGGCTTCATCCTCGCTTCTTACCACTACCCCTTTACATTCAACGATCGTATTTTTATCAGATTTACCTTTACCGGGCAGGCTCAACTTGACAGAAATTTTGGTAAAAGGCGGCATATACTTATTCAAATGACAATAAGCCCCGACACAGCTGATATTGCGGGTAGAAGTAGAAAAATCATAACCATCTACTGCTAAACCAATCGGCAATTCATGATCCAGCCGCGGATGTAACCTGCGTTCTTTAGAGCTCTTCATTATTTCTTCTCTTCAGCTTTGGATTTAATAATAAATGCGCGCCAGCATTTTTTACTACAATAAAATTTACCGTCCCGGTAATAGCGTTTTAATCTTTTAACTACCTTGTTACAAACCGGACAATTAGATTTTTTTTCTTTTTTTACTTTTACTTTCTTTGCCTCTGCCTCAGGTGCCTGCGTTGCCATGACTTATTTTCCTTTCATTAAGTTTACCTCAATCCAACTGCATTCTTACAAATTCTTTTAAATAATTTTTTTCCAGAGCATTAAACTCAACAAACTCCACCCCTGTCTGGTTGCGATTTGAATGCGCTAAAGGAGTTGACCAGGCCACCCTGCCAATAGGCTTTAAGACGCGATTTAAAACATTGATTTCAAGCATGATCGCCGTAGAGGGAGGGACAAACCTGTCGCTGGTAAACCTTAGGCCTCCACAACTTATATCCCTGGTAAGGGCACTATCAAAAATAGGCTTACCTCTAATCTGATAGTTTATCTTTGAATGAAACATTATCCGAGGAAATGTACGATTATCTTTCTGTTTTAACTGAAGATCCATTAGAAAAAATATAGCATACATTCCAAAGCATGTCAATACTTTACGCACGGGCGTAACACCGGCGCAATTTTACGCACAAGCGTATGCCGACGCATATCCCCACAGGGGGACACTGGCGCAATTCCAGTTAGCGTCAGGTGCCTATTGCGTCGGGCGCCAATTAGCGCCGGGTATATGCTGGGATTGCTGGGATTGCATGCTGGGATTGCGTACTTTACAAAGCTAGCGATTCTGATATAATTATCCCGGAGGATAAACAGATGTACTGCAAATATTATGGGTTAAAAGAAAGGCCTTTTAATGTCACCAGCGACCCGGCCTTCTTCTTTTCCAGCAAGAAACATAAAGAAGCCCTCTCTCACCTGCTCTATGGAGTCTCCCAGAGAAAAGGAATCATCGTCTTAACCGGAGAAATCGGTACAGGCAAAACAACGATCTGCCGCTTCTTCCTGAATCAGATCGGAAAAAATGTAAAAACCGCCTTTATTCTTAATCCTACCTTCTCTGAAACTCAATTATTGGAATCAATTATTAAAGACTTTGGAATTAACTCAAAAAACAATACTAAATTGGGAATGGTTACAGAATTAAATAATTTTTTATTAAGAGAGTCCAACTCCGGGAATAATCTTGTGCTGATCGTCGATGAAGCTCAAAATCTAAAACCTGCTTTGCTTGAGCAGATCCGCTTGCTTTCAAACCTGGAAACAGAAAAGGATAAACTATTACAGGTGATTTTAGTCGGCCAACCCGAATTAAACAGCCGGCTTAATCTGTATAACCTAAGACAGCTGCGCCAAAGAATTATGGTTAGATACCATATCGGGCCGCTAGACAACGATGAGATAAAAGATTACATCAATTGGCGCCTGGAGATTGCCGGATCAGAGAAAAAAATTGAATTTAGCAGCGAGGCGCTTGATTTAATCAGCCGGTTTTCCGCAGGCACACCCAGGCTAATCAACATGATCTGCGACCGGGCTCTTTTGGCCGGCTTTGTCGGAGAAACTACCCATCTAGATTTTAATATCTTGAAAAAATGCGTCGAAGAACTGGACAGCTACTCTGTGGCTAAAAGCGTATGAGCATCATCAATGAAGCCTTAAAGAAAACCGGTGAATTTATTCAGGAAAATGAAACTAAAAATAAGCCTGCGGCTAAAATTTTCCCTTCCCCGAAACTTTTGCTTGTCTATTTCTTAATCCTGCTGGCGGGAATTTTATTGAGTAAATTTATTTTTGACCTACTTAGCCGCCCACAAGAGCGCACTTTGGCTTCCGATAGCCGAAGTGCGCCACTGCAAAGCCCTAAAGCAGCAAGCGTGGAACCTTCGGTTAAGCCTGTTTTACCTACTGCTGTGATTGCGCCTTTAGAAAACAAAAATACAGCTGAACCGAGCTTCATTTTAAACGGAATTTTCTTTTCCGATAATGACGGTTATGCGTTAGTGAATAACCAAATTGTGAGGGAAAATGATTCAGTTGATGGAGCTACAGTGGCCAGGATTACTCAAACCACCGTAGAACTTGACAGCAATGGCGAGCTTACCAGTCTTTCTACTCGCCGCTAGGACTTAACCGGATATTTTTTTAATCGACTCTTTAATTAAATCCAAGCTGACATTGCGCACAATTCTAGTCTTACCAATACCGCTTAGCAGCACAAATTTATTCTCCTTGCCCGAAAATTTCTTATCATGATAATGTGCCTTGATAATTTTAGCCATCGGTATTGCTTTTAATTTAGAAGGCAAACCATAGAGCTTAATCAAATTTTCAACTCTAACTGCCAATTTCTGATTAATTAATTTTAATCTCTGGCTTAAATCAATGGCCGCAATCATTCCCAAACTAACTGCCTGGCCATGATTATACCCGCAATAGCCGCCTGCCGCCTCGATAGCGTGGCCGATGGTATGGCCAAAATTAAGGATTGTCCTTAAGCCGCAAGTCTCTCTTTCATCGGAACTGGTAATCTTTGCTTTAATCTTACTACAGGAAGCAACTATCTTTTCAAGTGCCTTCGAATCCTTAGCGATTATTTTTTTAGAATTATCTTCCAAAAAACTAAAGAGCTTTTTATCTTTGATCGCTGCATATTTAATCACTTCGGACATTCCGCTTGCCAGCTGTTTATTATCCAGACTTTTTAAAAAATCAACATCGCTGAATACCAGCCTCGGCTGATAAAATGCACCAACTAAATTTTTACCTAAATCCAGATCCAGAGCAGTTTTGCCTCCGATAGCTGAATCTACCTGAGCCAGCAGAGTCGTGGGAATTTGCACGTAGTTAGTCCCGCGCTTATAAACCGAGGCGACAAACCCCGACAAATCACCGATAACCCCTCCCCCAAAAGCAATAATAAAAACCTTCTTCTCTTTGCTAAACTTAGCCAGCTCACTGATCACCATGCTAGCCGTTTGAATGGATTTACTTTTTTCGCTATCCGCTACAATTTTAAAATGAAAATTAAATCCTTCTTTTAATAGAGCCCGGCTTAATTTAGCACCGTATTTATCTTTTAAAAATTTATTAGTAATGATGAAGGCGTCAGTTCCGATGGCTAATCTCTTTAAAGTAACGCCCAGTTGACTAAGGATACCTTCTCCGATAATAATCTCATAACTGCGCTTGCCTAAATTAACTCTGCTCTTAAGCATCCTAGAAAGCCACCCCCATTATTCTGATCACCGAATTAACTAACGGCCAGAGTATCCGGTCAAAAAAGCCCAGCCAGATAAATACAAAAAGAATAATAAAGCCGTAACGTTCCAGTTTAACGTATTGTCTTGATAGATCCTCAGGCAATAGGCCCATTAAAACGCGCGAGCCGTCAAGCGGAGGAACCGGTATAAGATTAAATATCCCCAGAACAACATTAATGGTCAATAATTTAAAAAGCAAATAAGCCAGAATTCCGGAGAGCGGAACAAATTTTAACACTCCGGAAATAATAAAAGCTAGAATGAGATTGGCAAACGGCCCGCTTAGGCCGATCCAAATAATATCTTTCTTAGGATTTCTCAGAGCTAAGTAATTTATCGGGACAGGTTTAGCTGCCCCAAAAACAAAACTTCCGTTGGTAGTTATAAAGAGTACCAGCGGCAGAAGCACCGTCCAGAAAGGATCGATATGCGCTAAAGGATTTAAGGTCAGCCGGCCGCTTAATCTAGCCGTAGAATCCCCCAGTTTATAAGCAGTTAAGCCATGCGCAAATTCATGCACTGTTACCGCAATCATTAAAAGCGCAAAAGATATGGCAAAAGAAATAATTAAGCTTGAAAAATTCAATTTAATGCCTCAATAATATTAACTCCAACAATAGGATGTTTACTTCCAGCAGGGCTAATTAATTTTCCGCTAACCTTAACCTTATGGTAATTGAGGCTATCTAAGCTTTTACGGTTGCCTTTAAGAAAATAAACTTTATTTTCAGAAGTAATTAATTTATGCGTGGCCTGACGCCATAAGACCACCCCATACGGGCTAACCATTCCTTCAATAACTAAAGGATCAGAAGATTGGATCTCCTTGGCCGACGATTGCGGAATATCTTTAACAGGCGCCTCTATAGCTTCTTGTTTTTTAGGCAGAAGGACTTCTTTGTTGACAAATTTTTTATTAACCCAGCCATAGCTTTGATAAATCGGCTGGATCTTATACCAGCCATTTTCTTTAGTCAAAATATTAACTACGGTCAGCTTATCGGCTTTGCCTAAAATCCAACTGGATTCACTGGGCCCCAGCCGGATATTAATCCTATCTTTAATTACTTTGGCGCTCAGGCACTTTCCAGGATTAGTAACGGGATCAGAATTAAAACACTCAACAAGATCCTCTCTTACATATGACGGTGCTTCTTTAGGCAGCCGGATTTTATACCAGTCATGAGCCTCTGAAACTACTTCCACTAATTCACCTTTGGCAAGGACACAAATTACAGCAGAACCTACCGTAGCATCAACCCGTAAGTTTATATTTGTTGCATTAATTTGTCCGTTAAAATTAACAGAAGTTGCCCCAAAAGCAGCTATAGATGTAACCAAGCTAACGAACAGGACAATTAGGGTTATTCTGATTTTAAGATTTAACGGCATATCCGATCTTATTTCTTCTCTGGCGCTTTGGCAGCGGCCTTAGGCGCGGCTTTAGACGCGGCTTTAGGAGCTTCTTTGCCACCGGCAGCTGCTGGAGCTACTGGCCCTTCGGTTGTGGTTTCAACTTTCTCAACTTTCTCTTTTTTAACCTTGATCCTGAGGGTTTTAAGTTTCGGTAAACCGTAAACAGAATCCCCCTGTTTCCACTTGCTTTTCTCCTGCATCTGCTTAATCCGCTCAGAACGCTTCAACACCGAGCGGACCTTCTTCTCCTTTTCCGAAATAGTTAATGACGGATGTATGGACATGATTTTATAACCTCCTTATGCGGCAACCAGCGTAGGTTCTTTGCAACTGAATGAGCAAAAGTTGCGCGCTCTCTTGATTAGAAAATTTGCCTACGCACAAAATAATATAACTTCCTTTAGCAAAAACCATCGGGGCCATTCCGCTTTGAGTCAAAAGCTGTGCCTGGCGCAAAGCCAACCCCTTGTTTTTAAAAGCGGCCACCTGAACGGTATAGCTTTCCGCAGTCCCGCTATTATTTTCTGTCAGAATAACCCGTTTTCCATTCTCTACCCCGATTGAAAAAGAAATGATACTAGTTAGTGCTAAAACCATAATCAGCAGAATAACTTTTTCATACTTACGGATACGCAAGAAAACAGGATCTTTAACCGGACGAGGTTTATAATGCTGACTGTTTGAGTCTTGAGTAAAAAGTTCGAGTTGCGGATAATCTTGTTTTTCTACCATAAAATTTTTTATAACTTACACATATCCTGATCCAGATAGATTTTTTTATTAAATTTGCTGATCACTTTTAGGAAAGCCTCAACTATCTTAGGGTCAAATTGCGTCCCGCTTTTTTTCTTGATCTCCCGGATAGCTGCAGGAATATTCATCCGCTGACGATATGGCCGGCCGTAGACCATAGCTTCAAAAGCATCGGCTACTGCCATAATTCGGGCACCCAAAGGTATCTGACAGCCCTTAAGATGAGACGGATAGCCTGTTCCGTTATATTTTTCATGGTGATACATAATAATCGGAATAACCGGACGTAAAATCTGTAAAGGCCGTAAGATCTGCGCTCCCTTTACCGGATGCTTTTTAATAATGTCATATTCAGCAGTAGTAAGCTTAGTAGTTTTAGCCAGGATCTCAATCGGTATGCCTACTTTTCCGGCATCATGCAAAAGGCTGGCATATTTAAGGCTTTCCAGCTGTTTTTCATCCAGGTGAATTTCACAACCTAAAGCACAAACCAGCTTACTGAATTGCGGCGAATGGGTATAATCCCTGGAAACCTTAGTATCTAAGAGCGTGACGAGCGATTTAATACTGCCAAAAACTATTTTTTGCTGCTCTTCATAAAGCTGCAGGTTCTTGATCCCGATAACCGCCTGCTCGGCCATCGTCATAAGCATCTCTTGGTCAAATATATCAAAAGGCAAAACAGATTTTTTACGTTTGATAATAATCAGCCCAATCACATCTTCACTAATCAGCGGAATGCCTAAAAAATCAGCCTTCATTACCACCGCTGCGCGATTAAGAATCTTTTTTTCTACTTTACCTTTAATTTTAGTCTTTTTACAAATCACGCATTTCTGATTATCATTGATTACACAATTAATAATCGAGTAGTTCTTATCCGTATCAAGTAAAATGATCTGGCAGAATTGAGCATTAAAAAATTGACAAAATAACCGGCCCATGCGGCAGACTAACTCATTAACCGTATAAGTAGAGTTGAGCAGGCGATAGATACTATGCACCGCCGAAATCAAAAACCTATACTTTTTCGTAGGGGTTGAATAATTTTTTGTATTCATCTAGGGCATACCGGTCTGTCATACCGGCGATATAATCACAAACGACCCGCCTGACTCCTTCTTTAGGAATCCTTTGCTGTATCTCAGTAGGCATCTGTTCCGGGCGCTTCAGATATTCAGTGAATAATTCCCGAATAAAACGTTTAGCTTTAATACTCATGCGCATAACCCGGTAATGCTTATAGAGCTTTTGCATGAGGAACTGCCGCAGCGGCTTTCTTAATTCTTTAATCTCCCTACTGAAATCTACGATTTTAAACCCGAACTTATACGGATCAGTAGGTTTTTTGATTTTAAGCCGCAAAATTTCCGATTGCGTATGGCGGATTAAATCCGTAACCTGTAAATCGATTAAACCGCGGATAATCAGGTATTTACGGCAATTGAATTTAATTTTAGCATATTTTTTGTCAATTTGGCGATTTATTTCCTGCCAAATCTTAAGCCCTTCAAGATCAGCCTCCTTGATTAATCCGGAGGTCAAACCGTCATCTAAATCATGATTATCATAAGCTATTTCATCAGCAGCATCAACCAGCTGGGTCTCCAATGAAGGCATCTTGTGCGGCAGAAATTCCTTAATCTTAATCGCAATATCAAAAACTGAAGAGTGTTTAACTATCCCCTCTCTTACCTCCCAACTTAAATTTAAACCCGGGAAATCCGGATAACGCTCCTCCAAATAATCTACTACCCTTAGGCCCTGAAGATTATGATTAAACCCTCCGAATCTAGCCATTAATTCATTGAGCGCCTCCTCTCCGGAATGGCCAAAAGGAGTATGCCCTAAATCATGGGCCAGAGAAATCGCCTCGGTTAAATTCATATTCAAACGTAAAGCATAAGCAATGGTACGGGCGATCTGGGCAACTTCAATGCTATGCGTCAGCCGGGTGCGGTAATAATCACCTTCATGATTAACAAAAACCTGGGTTTTATATTCAAGCCTGCGAAAAGCTGCAGAATGAATAATCCGATCACGGTCACGCTGGTAACATGATCGATATGGATGCTCATCTTCCTTATACTGGCGGCCGCGAGAATTAGAGCTCATGCTGGCATAAGGAGCCAAAAATTTATCTTCAAACTCTTTGATTTTACTTGACCAGCGGGTCATGGTTCGGCCCTCCTATGGCCGAAGCCATTTTCATTTTTTAAACGTTTAGCCAGCTCATCTAATGATTGAGAAATAACTTTAGTTCCCGAAATCGAAGGCATAAAATTTTTATCTCCGAGCCAACGGGGTACGATATGCAAATGCAGGTGGCCGGTGATTCCTGCTCCCGCAGCCGCCCCTAAATTAAAACCGATATTGTAACCATGCGGCTTTAAAACTTTCTGCAGCAGGATTTTTGTGCGTTTCAAAGATTCAAACATATCCAGCATCTCTTCTTCTTTGATCTCTGATATATCACTGATATGCCTTAAAGGGCAGATCATCAAGTGGCCATTATTATACGGATACTTATTAAGCAAACAAATAGATCTCTGCGTCTTAAAAATAACGTAATCATTGACAATGCTTTTTTTGGCCTGGCAAAAGATACAACCCTTCGGTTTCTTTTTTTTGCCTACGTAACTAATCCTCCAAGGGGCCCAAAGTCTATCCATATTTAAATCCTGATTATTTTAGCGTTAATCTCTTGATTTATTTCGATTATTCCGTAAGAGGCATCGCTCAACAGGGTATCGGTGGCACTGCCGGGATTAAAAAATAAAATTCCATCTTCAAGTTTATTCATCGGCTGATGTGAATGCCCAAAAATAATAACATCGGGTTTATCGTTCTTAAAAGCATCCTTAAGTATGGTTACCAGATTTACCGGCGCGCCACTGCCGTGCATCAGGCCGATCTTAAATCCCTGAATATTAAAAACCTGTTTTGGCGGAAATTTTCTCATCACGGCCTGAGAATCCATATTTCCGGATACGGCTTCAACTCTTTGGCAAACTGATTTTAATTCATCTAATACCGCCAAGCTCACCAGGTCTCCCGCATGCATAACCATATCGACCTGTTCAAAAGCCTCCAAAACTACCTCCGGAATATGTTCGAATCTCTCAGGAATATGTGTATCTGAAATCACTCCGATTTTCATGCAATTATCCTTGGCTTAGAAAATAAATCTAGGATCTGGTTTAAGTTGTTGAGATCCCAGGTCCAAATTTTTTCTTCCAACGCCTTTAAACGGGCATTGGGATCAACTTCTTTTAGAGTAATCATGATCTTGCGTTGCAATTTATGATGGTAGCGTTTACATTCTTTAGAAAAATCAGCAATGTCGGCCTCCGTAAGCGCCTCAGTTTTAATCGCCATAATCCAAAGCGCCTCCGTTGAGCGGCCCAATAAACCGTCTTTTAAGCAACGGTGATTAAATACTAGAGGTTTTATTTCACGGAAATGGTTAAGCCTGATCTTTTTGCGCTCAATTTGCATCAGATCATCTTCGAAGAGCTGCAGCAACTCAAAAACGCGGTTAGCCAAAGGATTTGCTGCCTGTTTAGAAAACTCCGCGATAAGTTCAACGATATTATCACGAAATTTATCCTTTTGATTCTTTGCATCAAAAGATAAGGAATGTAATTTCTCCTGGTAAACAAATCGCATCCAATAGGCAAACAGTCGATCGCTAACCTTAAGAAAATCCCCGCTTCGGGTAAGCGCATCTAATTCCAACAGGTAATTAATCCTCAACAGGAGCTCTTTTTTTTGCTTATGTAAAATATGCGCGATATCCTTAATACGGTTATAGCCGTTAGAGATCAAATAAAGTATAGAAATATAATCATTACTTGCCGAAGCATCCAGAAAACGTTTAATATAATTAGAGAACCTCTGATTAAGAATGCCTGATGAATTAAACAATAGGTCTTCCAAGACATCCGCCAGATCCTCAGAAACATTCCGCTTTGACAAAGCATCGGCGATCAGCTCAAGATACAGCGGATAGCCTCCGGTAAAATTAATAACAAAATCCTTGATCCCGGGCTTTAATCTTAAATCGGGCAAGCTCTGATCAAGGTAGCGTGAGCTTGTATGAATATCAAAAGGATCGATGGTAACCACTTCAAAATTACCGAATAATAAAGAAAGCTGTTTAGAAAGGATTGCTCTGGCTTTAAAGATCATTGAACTGGTAATGCAATAAAGAGTATTTTTCTGCACAATCAAAAGCTTGCTCCAGTCCCGGTAAAGGTTTTTAACTCCTAGGCTTTCAAGATTATGAAATTCATCCAAGAATAAAACCGTAAACTTACCCGTCTCCTGATTAATCATCTCAGGTAAGCTAAAAAGCTCGGTTAAGATATTTATTTTTTTCTTGCGGGAAAGCTCAGCCAGTATAAAATTTATTTTTTGCGTAGTTTCGGGTATATATTTAACCGACTTTAAGATCAAATAGTCCAGATCCTCTTTTAAAGGTAGGCCACTATTCAAGAGGAAATTATAAAGCAATGCCCCGATGAACCTCTTAACAAAACCATCCAAAGATTCAAGGCGTACTTCCAAAAATACAGTAATAATACGCGGATCATAAAAATTAGCTAAGAACTTGGTAATAATACTGGTTTTACCGACATTCTCCTCTCCGATAATGGCAATATTCTGCCGGTAACCTTCCTTCAAGCTGCTCACGCGCTTTTCTAAAATTTGAATATAATTTTTACGGTCGAAGAATTTATCTTTGATCATGGTAAATAGAATAACGGGTTCTGGGGCAAGGCAGCTTTGCGTATCTCAAAATGTAAATAGCTATTTTTATCCCTTGTGCTTGATCCGACACTGCCAAGCGCAGAACCGCCTTGGACAAAATCGCCTAAACGTACATTAATTTTTGAAATTCTTGAATACACACTACGCAGGCCGTCTCCGTGGTCGATAATCACCATTTTCCCAAAATTACCGAGATTTTCGGCATAAAAAACTACCCTTCCGCCTCTGGCAGCAACAACCTGATCCCCCATGGAAGCCTGAATATTAATCCCTTTATTGATTAAATTATGATGATTCGAGCCAAAGCCCGAAATCACTCTGCCTTTAAGCGGCCAGATAAAATCACTACCTGCGGATTTAACGGAAATATTCAGAGGCTGGCTGGCGTTAGGAATTACCAGTACCTGCCCTATCTCGATTTTTGCATTTTCTGAAATACGATTTGCGCGTAAAATTTCATCTATATCTACATCATAAATCTTGGATATTCTCCAGAGAGTCTGGCCTGCCTCTACGCGATGGTGAAGACCGGGAACTGCTTGAGTCATAACCGGTGAAACCGGCCCCATATAAGGAGGAACTGAGGCGCATCCGGCAGTCAGCAAAACTATGAATAATAAAATAATATTTTTCATATTAACCTGTTAAATTTATAAGCGAGCGAGGAGAATCGAACTCCCATATCTAGCTTGGGAAGCTAGTGTTCTGCCACTGAACTACGCTCGCGCAAGCGAGCACCGGCGCAATTTCCCCACAAGGGGACACTGGCGCAATTCCGATTAGCGCCAGGTGCATAATTTAGCGCCGGGTGCCGCATGATTAAACGCCCGCGCAATCATCCATTAATTTAATTGAACAATACTTCCCGCACATCGTACACACTTTAGCAAGCTTAGGCTTACTACTCAATCGATACTCTCTGGCCTTATCCGGATCAATAGATAAACGGATCTGCTTTTTCCAGTCCCGATTCTTCCTGGCAATCGAGATATCCCGGTCCCATTTTATGGCAATTCTTTTTCGTTTAATTAAGTCCCCGGCATGGGCAGCAATACGGCTGGCAATTACACCCTCACGTACATCGCTGGCTGTCGGATGGCGCAGATGTTCTGCGGGAGTTACATAACAAAGAAAATCCGCACCACTCCTTGCAGCAACGGCTCCTCCGATTGCAGATGTAATATGATCATAGCCCGGGGCAACATCGGTAACCAGGGGCCCTAAAACATAAAAAGGCGCTCCATGACAGTATTTTTTTTCCAAAGCGATATTTTTTTCAATCTGGCCTAAAGGCACATGCCCGGGACCCTCAATCATTACCTGAACACCCCTGCTCCAAGCACGCTTAGCTAAAACTCCCAGGATTTTTAATTCTGCGATTTGGGCTTTGTCCGTAGCATCTAAAATCGAACCCGGCCTTAACCCATCTCCCAAACTCAAAGTTACATCATACTTATAAGCAATATCTAAGATATCGTCGAAATGTGAATAAAAAGGATTTTCTTGCTGATGGTGTTTCATCCAACTGGCAATGATTGCTCCACCTCGCGAAACTATGCCCATTAATCTCTTTTGTTTTTGCAAGACTTTAAAACTGCTTTGGGTTACCCCGCTGTGGATAGTAAAAAAATCCACCCCCTGAATAGCCTGCTCGTTCAATACGGTAAGGACATCTTGAGCGCTAAACTTAAGAAAATTATTGTTTTTTTTCTGGGCGTCCACCGCTACTTGATAAACCGGAACCGTGCCCACCGGAACAGTCGAGTGTTTTAAAACCTCTTGCCTTATCTTAGCGAGATTGCCTCCTACGCTTAGATCCATCAAAGCATCAGCTCCATATTTAATAGCAATTTTTAATTTTTTAATCTCTTCAGAAAGGCTAGACTCATCGGTAGAGGTCCCGATGTTAGCGTTAATTTTAGTAGAGAGCGTGCTGCCTACTGCGCAGGGTTTTTTTATTCTATGATTTTTATTTAAAGGTATGACCACTTTGCCTTGAGCGATGAGCCGCATAAGTTCTTTGCTATTAATACCTTCCAAGCGAGCAACTTTACGCATCAGCGGGGTAATAATATTTTTTTTAGCAGATTCTAGTTGTGTCATTATTTTAAGATTTTAGATAATTGTTTTGCTGCTTCTTCTTGATTATCAGCTTTTAAAATTTCCCGGCAAACCGCAATACGCTTTGCTCCGGCAGCAATAATTTCTTGAACATTCTTTAAGCCAATATCGCCAATCGCAAAATATGGGATCTTAATTTTCCCTTTTAATTGGCGAAGGATTTTTAATCCAATTGGCTTATAATCGGGCTTTGTTGCTGTGCGATATACCGGTCCGATACCAATATAATCTGCCCCTTCTGCTTGAGCTTTTAAAGCCTGCGCAAGACTGTGGCAGGAAATTCCAATAATATAATCCTTGCCCAATATCTTTCTGGCTTCATTTATCGGTAAATCATCCTGCCCCAAGTGTAAGCCGTCAGCTCCGGAAGCTACAACCAGATCAACATAATCATTAATTATAAAGAGCGTTTTGGTCCGGCTAAGCTGCTGGGACAATTTAATTGCTAAATTTAATACAGCAGCTTTAGCAGATTGCTTATCTCTTAATTGAATTAAATCAATCTTGCCGTTAGAAACAGCTGCATAAATATTTTTTAAAGAACGTTTTCCAAAAGTCTGCTTATCCAGAATCAGGTAAAGCTGAGATTTTCTTAAAAGACGCTTTCTCGATTTCATAGACTTTATATCTAAGCTGTTTAAAACCCTTGGCTGCCTGAGAATCCGCTAATTTACTAAACTCTTCAAGCACACGTAAAGACTCTTTGACTCTCTGGATATTGGCCCAAAAGATATCTTTACAATTATTGCGCTTGAGCTCTCCGCAACAATTATGCCTTCCGACATCACCATCACTCTTACGCTGGCTAAGTAACGCAGAAACAGAAGAAACTTTCCTAGACACTGTGTCAACCTGATGCCTGAGTTTTTTAAAGAACGCGGTAAATTTATGGTTATCCAAAATAAAACGGGTTATCTCTTCGCAAACGCGCAAACCTTCTTTAACCCGGTTTAAATTAGCATCAATAATGCGGTAATAATTATTCTTTTGAGAAATCTTTAACAATTTTTTTAATCAATAAACTAGTGGAACGGTTTTTAACTAAACTCACAGTAGCAACCTTACCGCCATAACTTTGCACAAAATCCGCTCCCACAATCTTATTTTTTCTCCAGTCCGCACCCTTAATCAAGATATCCGGCCTTAATGCTTTAATTAATTCAAGCGGAGTGTCTTGGTTAAATAAAAGCACAAAATCCACGCTGGATAAAGCAGCAATCGTCTTTAGGCGGTCAGACTGTCCGATTACCGGACGATTTTTGGCTTTAATTTTCTTAATCGATGTATCACTATTAACTGCGACAATCAGATAATCACCTTTGTTCTTAGCATCTTGTAGATATTTAACATGGCCGAAATGCAGCAGATCAAAGCAACCGTTAGTAAAAACTACGCGCTTGCCTTTTTGCTTAAGCGTCCTAACTTTATGTTTAAGCCCGGAAAGTGAAACTATTTTTTTTCCAGACAAAGTTCCTGTTCGATCATTTCGCATATTATATGAGCAATAGTAATGTGTGCCTCTTGAATTCTAGCCGTTACCTTAGACGGTACTACTAAAGATACATCCGCCAATTTTACGACCTCCCCGCCGTCTCCGCCACTTAAAGCTACGGTTTTAATCCCCATCTTCTTGGCTTGTTTAATGCCCAAAATTACGCTTTTTGCTTTACCGCTGGTAGATATTCCTAAAACCACGTCGTTCTTTTTACCTAAAGCTTCAACCTGCCTAGAGAAAACTATATCATAACCGTAATCATTAGCTAAAGAAGTAATGATCGAGGTGTTGGTAGTCAAAGCAATGCCGGCTAATGCCGAACGGTCCCTTTTAAAACGACCGACAAGCTCTGCGGCGATATGTTGGCTGTCGCTGGCTGAACCGCCATTACCAAACACAATTACTTTACCATCCTTCTTAAGGCAATCAATCATCAGCTGAGCAATTCCATAAATAGATTCGATCTGATTACGCAAGATCTCCTCTTTAACCTGAATACTTTCCAAAAGTATATCTTTTATTCTCTCTCGCATCATTTCTCCTTCCCACAGAGTAAACTAGCCAAAAAACACTTTGGCAATATCGTAAAGCTCCATATCAACTGTCTTTAAAGCTTTTACCGCATCCTCTAAAGATACATCGATAATTTTAATACCGGCTAAAGCAACCATTCTGCCGAATTTCTTATTCTTAATCAGCTCCACGGCTTTTACCCCTAGGCGAGTACCCAATATACGATCAAAAGCAGTCGGTGAGCCGCCTCTTTGTATATGCCCTAAAACACTGACTCTCGTTTCATAACCGGTTTTCTTTTCTATCTGTCCGGCTAATTCCTCGCCCACGCCACCCAGGCGCACATGCCCAAAAGCATCAAGTTTTTTCTCTTGCAAAACCATATCCTGGCCCTTAAACTGGGCGCCTTCAGAAACTACTACAATACTAAAAGTTTTGCCTCGCCCATGCCTCTTTTTAATTACATTACAAACTTCTTCCAAGTCAATCGGAAGCTCAGGAATTAAAATTACATCTGCTCCTCCGGCAATGCCTGCCTCAGTTGCAATCCAGCCGGCATGCCTACCCATAACCTCAACCACCATAATCCGATGATGGCTTTCAGCAGTAGTATGCAGACGGTCAATACATTCCATCGCCACATTTAAAGCAGTATCAAAACCAAAGGTATAATCCGTGGCTGACAGATCATTATCAATAGTCTTAGGAACACCCACAATATTCGGGATGCCATCTTTAACCAGCTTAGCAGCAACTCCCAAAGTATCTTCTCCGCCGACAGCAACCAAAGCTTCTAAATTCATCTTTTTAAAATTATCCTTAACCTTTTGCAGTTGGCCTTCTTGCTTATATGGATTAGTGCGGCTGGTACCTAAAATTGTTCCGCCTTTGGGTAAAATACCGGAAACAGTATTAATATCCAGAAGCATCGTGTCATTCTCAACTAGCCCCTTCCAGCCATTTTTAATTCCCACAATTTCATAACCTTCAATTAATGCTTTGCGCACAACCGCCCGGATAACCGGATTTAATCCCGGACAGTCACCACCGCCTGTTAAAATACCTATCTTGGCCATCTCTTTATTCCCCCTTAAACCCGTCCATACCCGCTAAACGGTATTGTTGAAAATTCATCTTTTTCAAAATCTTTTTTCTTACGGCTATCTTTATCATCATGCGTAATCTTAGCGACATGGATCCTGATAATAATCTGCTCTTCAAGGCCCAAAACCTCTTGTATTTTAGATCTGGTAATTTCCTGCAGGCGCGATGTAAGTTCAGGAATATTAGCCTCAGAGCGCAGTACTACGCGCATATCTACAATAATACCCTTTTTATTTGCTACGACATTCGGCCTCAACTCTTTTACCTCAGGAATTATCCCGGCAAGCCTGCGGATTAAATCTTCCACTGCAGAGAGAGAAATCGTTACCTGTCCGCTGGATGTAGTAAAAGCAATCGTGCGTTCTCTTTGAAATTTACCCAAGATAATCTGGGCAAATGATATACTGATTAAAATTAAAAGCGCGCCGCTTAAACCGATAGCGATCCGTGAATTCTGGCTGCCCTGGGCAAAAATAAGCAGGTTATTAACATCCTGAGGCAGTAACAGATTCAATGAAAACACGATCAGTGCCAAGCCGATCATAATAATAACCGCGGCATAAAAAATAATCCCCAATACAGTAAGAAACCTCATTGCTCCCCCCTTTCTATGCCTCGTACATTTATATTAATATCTTTTACAGAAAGATTGCTCATTTTTTCTAATGCCTGGCGGACATTTTCCTGTACGCGGCTGGCAACTTCAGGAACATTATAACCATATTTAATAATCAAGGGAACCTCTACTCTTACTTCCTCGTTCTTGGAGATATCCACTTTGATCGCCGAAAAAGATTTTTGCCCGATAATTTCAAATAGGCTGCTCTTTAAATCCTTGTCGATACCTTTAACCCCTTCAATCTCCATTGCGGCAATAGAGGAAATGGAAGAGATTACATTCTTATGAATCCTGACAATCCCCAACTCATTCCTTGATTCATCCCTATTCATCTAGTCTGCCTTCCCTTCATTGGCTAAAAGATCCTGTACAAAATGTGTCGAGATATCTCCTTTTTTAAATAAAGGATTATCCATAAGCTTAAGATGAAACGGTGCAGTTGTTTTTATCGGAGCAATATAAAATTCAGCTAAAACCCGGCGCATAGTTTTAATCGCTTCTTGACGGTTATTTCCGTGAACGATAAGCTTAGCGACCAATGAATCATAATAAGGAGGTATTTCATATCCGGCGTAAATATGAGTATCCACGCGCACATTCGGGCCTCCGGGAAGAATTAAAGTTTCAATCTTTCCGGGACAAGGCAAAAAATTATTATCCGGATCCTCGGCATTAATGCGGCATTCAATTGCTGCTCCCTTAAGTTGAATACTATCTTGTGTGAACTTAAGCTTTTCTCCGGCAGCAACCCGGATCTGCTCTTTAATCAAATCAATGCCGGTAACCATCTCGGTAACCGGATGCTCCACCTGAATGCGCGTATTCATCTCCATAAAATAAAAATTACCGGTCTTCTCATCAAGTAGAAACTCAATCGTTCCGCAACTAACATAATTAATTGATTTCATGCCTTTTAAAACTAGCTCTCCTAGTCGTCGTCGCATCTTACTGTCCACCGCAGGAGAAGGAGATTCTTCAAGTAATTTCTGATGCCGCCTTTGAATACTACAGTCTCTTTCTCCGAGCTGCACAATATGTCCCGAGGCATCGGCGATAATCTGAACTTCGATATGCCGCGGCCGCTCAATATATCTTTCAATATAAACACCGGAATTTCCGAAATTAGCTTCGGCTTCGGTTTGGGCAGTCAATAAGCTGGATACAAGAGTTAAATCATTATGACAAATACGCATTCCTTTACCGCCGCCGCCGGCAGCGGCTTTAATAATTACAGGATAACCGATTGCCTTAGCAGTTTTAAGCGCCTCTTCCTTATTTTTAATAATTGCCCGACTTCCGGGGACAATCGGCAGTCCTGCTTTTTGCATTGTGGTCCGGGCAGCCATCTTATCTCCCATCAGCCGCATATTCTCAGGAGTCGGCCCGATAAATGTAATTTTACAGGATTGGCATATTTCCGCAAAATGCGGGTTTTCCGCTAAAAAACCATAACCGGGATGGATTGCTTCAACATCGGTAATTTCGGCAGCACTGATAATTACGGGAATATTTAAATAACTATTACTGGAAGAAGCTCCTCCGATACAAATTGCTTCATCGGCAAAGCGGACATGCAGACTATCGCGGTCGGCCTGAGAGTAAACAGCTACAGTGCGGATACCCATCTCATGACAGGCGCGGATTATTCTTAAGGCGATCTCGCCTCGATTAGCAATGAGAATCTTGGAAAACATATTTATGGATTAAAGCGGCTCGATAAGAAATAAAGGCTGGCCAAATTCTACCGGCTCAGCGTTATCTACTAATATTTCAAGAATTTTACCCTTAATCTCTGATTTTATCTCGTTCATCAACTTCATCGCTTCAATAATACAAATTACCTGGCCCGGCTCAATCATCTGGCCAACCTCAGCATAAGCAGGAGCTTCCGGATTTGCCGCACGGTACAATGTTCCAACCATCGGTGATTTAATTTCAACCGTCTTAACTGAATTTTTATCTAGAGGCGCCTGTGTATTTTCAATCTTAGACTGACTTACAATACCTTGCCCAGAAGAAACCATCGGCCCTTCAAAACTTTCAAAACCAGTAGCTGTTTTTTTAAGGCGGATGCGCATATCATCCTTTTCTACTTCAAGCTCCGCCAGGCCATTTTCATTCATTAAATTAATCATTTCCTTGATTTCTTTAATATTCATTTGATTACTCCCTTTTAGTTGATCCTCTCAACATAGGTCCCGCCAGTTCGCGTATCTACCTTAATCTTATCTCCAAGATTAATAAATAAAGGAACCTGAATAATCGTTCCGGTATCAACTTTAGCCGGCTTGGTACCGCTTTTTGAAGAATCCCCTTTTATACCCGGCTCAGTTTCGACGATGTTAAACTCAATAAAATTAGGCAAGGTTATAGACAGAGTCTCTCCTTTAAAGAAATACCCCTGAATCTCTAAATTATCCTTTAAAAGCCTAGCACTATCTCCGACACTCTCTTTTGAGATAGCGATCTCTTCAAAGTTCTCAGTATCCATAAAATGGAATATCCCACCGCTTAAATACTGATATTGTAATTTTCGCTCCTCGACAAAAGCCTGTTCTATTTTATCGTCTCCGCGAAAAGTTTTCTCCTGAATATTGTTGTTTTTCATATTACGCAGGCGGGCACGCACAAAAGCCGCACCTTTACCAGGTTTCACATGCTGCGCATCAAGACAAACATAAATATTGCCTTCAACTAAAACCGTTACCCCTGATTTAATTTCATTTATGGACAGAGCCACTTAACACCTCACAACCTTTCCTGGTAACTAAAACCATATCCTCAATTCTTATTCCAAACTTACCGGGAAGATATATCCCCGGTTCTATCGTAAAAGTCATTCCGGGTTTGACTGCGCTAGCCTCATTGCCGGAAATCCTCGGATCTTCATGCACCTCAAGTCCGAAGCCGTGACCGAGGTTATGTGTAAAGTACTTACCATACCCTTTTTTAGCGATATAAGCTCGCGCAACCCTATCAATTTCAGCCATTTCTGCGCCAGGCCGTATTCTTTTAATCGCCAACTCCTGAGCGCCAAGCACAATATCATAAACTTTACGCGCAAGAACGTTTATTTTACCCAAAAAGAAAACCCTTGTCAAGTCAGATTTGTACCCCTGGTAATCAACCCCCAGATCGATAAGCACAGGCTCATTATCTTTAAGCTTTCTTCCTCCTGAGATGTGATGCGGACGGCTTGAGTTTGGCCCACCAGCCACAATTATATCAAATGCAGCAGCCTCAGCGCCTTGATATCTTATAAAACGCTCAAGCTCTGCCACAATTTCAATCTCTTTTATTCCCGGAACCAAATATTGCCTGATATACCCCAAAGCCAAGGCAGTAATATCTGCGGCTTTCTGCAATCTGCTAATCTCCTGCGGCTCTTTAATGCTCCTTTTATCCTCAACAATGCTGTGCGTAGGAATTAAATCAAATTTTCCTCTCCCACACTCCTTAATTTTTGAAAATTCTGCAAACGCCAGATTCCTCTCCTCAAAACCTACTCTTTTCAACTTCAAGCCGGTGATTAGTTTTGCAATGTTCCCGAAAGCAGAACCATTGCACTCTTTAAGCTGGGCATTGTTTTTTAAAAAGATCCGGGCTTCTTCGGTATAACGTGAATCCGTAAAATAGATATTCTTTTTTTTAGAAACTAACAGATAGGAATCCCGGCAATGCGCCTGAACCAGATATGAAATATTGGCGAAAGACGTGACCAATAAAGCATCCAACCCTCGCCGCTTTAACGCAGGATATATATTTTTTAAACGATGATTCATTTTTTATTGATCAGGTCAAGAAGGGCAGCCAGGCCCAACGTATAGCTTTTAGCCCCAAACCCTAAGATTGTGCCGCTGGCTACCGGGCTAATCAGTGATTTATGCCTAAAATCCTCACGGGAATAAATATTGGAAAGATGGACTTCGACAACCTTTAATCCGCATGCCGATACTGCATCGCGCACAGCTACGCTGGTATGAGTGTAAGCGGCCGGATTAATTAATATCCCCTCAAACTTATTTTTTTTAGCCCTGCCGATTAGATCAACAATGGCGCCCTCATGGTTAGACTGCTTAATTACCAGAGTAACTTTGGCTTTTTTTGCCTGGAGCTTAAGCAGCTGATTAATTTTAGCTAAAGTTAATCTTCCGTAGATAGCCGGCTCTCTTGTACCCAGAAGGTTCAAATTAGGGCCGTGAATAACTAAAATTTTCATTGCTGGGCCTCGTCAATCAACATAACCGGAATACCATCACGCACCGGGTATTTCTTACCGCATTTCTTACAGACAATTTTATTTTCTTTGAATTCCACATCAGCTTTACAAGCAGGACAAGCTAATATATCAAGCAGCTCTTTATCGATCATTTTGATTTATCCTCCTCTTTACTGACAAAAGCTATTCTTAATTCATAAAGTAAATTCTCTAACAGATCTGCTTCTTCTTTAGAAAGGTTGCCCTTAGTCTTCTCCTGCAACATCGCTAATGTATCGATAATGAATTTTGCCTGGGCAGGGTCTTTTTCAGTCTTACCGGTTGAAGGATTGGCCATATGCCCTAAGGCAATCGAAGCTTGTAATGCTAAGGTTGTGGCAAAAAATTTGAAATCCGCCACCGGAGGAACAAATTCATCTTTCACAGGCTCCTGCTGCTTTTCTTTCTCTACATTCTCTTTCCAAGTATCATCAATTTTCTTTTTAATCTCATCCATGGTTCCTCGTCCAATAGATTTCTTAGAGTTTAACTCGGTACAGCGCCAAGTAAATTATTTTAGGGGCGCTAGTTTAATTAATTATGATTCCGGCATAGCCAACCACGCTACTGGTATCTCCGGTGACATCGCCGCTGGTTTGATATTTGATTAATTTAGCCTTTTTTGCTTCCAGCAGAGTTGCCGCTTTAATTAAAACGGCAACCGGAGCAAAACCACACATAGAAATATTTAACTTTTTAACTTGCGCTTGTAATTTATGCACATCCAAAGCAAGGATCGCCTCAATTGCCGAGGCATCTTTTTGCTGTGCGCTTGCCTGTGATTCATAGTGAGTCATATCGCTTGAGGCAATCAACATCGTTGAACCTTTTAGATTATTTTCTTTAATAACCATTGCTAAGTTTTGCGCTACTTCCTCAAGCATCGATAAGTCATCGGTCATCATTGCAATCGGAACAATTTTAAAATCTTTTCTAAAATATTGCAATATCGGCAATTCTACTTCTAGAGAATGTTCATCCAAATGCGCCAGGCTATCAATTTTTAAATAATGGCATTTTTTTAAAAATAACTCTGCCAGCTTAGTATCGATTTCCACATTTCCCAGCGGAGTTTGCCAGGAGCCCTCTGCCATTATGCTGATAGTCGAGCCCTGCCCGGTATGGTTGGGCCCTAAAAGCACTACCGTATCTTTTATATTTATTCCTGAAACAGTCTGAGCGGCAACTTTACCGGAGTAAATATATCCGGCATGCGGCAGGATAGCGCCTAAACAATCGATCTTTTGAGCTTGCAAATCCGCAAAAGAAGCGATCATTGAATTAAGAGCTTTTGCGTCTTGAGGATAAAATTGTCCAGATACAACAGGCTTGCGAAGATTAGTTTGAGCCGTCATGCTTATTTCCTAGCTTTAGCTTTTTTTCTCTTGCGTTCGCTGGGCTTTTCGTAATGTTTACGGTCGCGGACTTCCCGTAAAATACCTTCCTGCTCAATCTTTTTCTTGAAGCGGCGTAAGGCAGATTCAAAAGATTCATCTCTTTTTACTTCAACTTGCGTCAATATAATCATCTCCTTTCTTCCCACAAGGGAACACCGGCGCAATACTTTATAAGCGCCGGGTGACTTCATATTATCTGTGTAATATATCATTCTTTTAAACCGGTGTCAATGGAAGGGTTCCTTGAGGCTATTCTATTTCAAAGGAAATTATAATATTGAAAGAAAGCTGGGGATAATCCAGTTCTTTGGGAAAATTGGGAAATGGCGAGGCAGATTTAACGCTTTTTAAAGCAATGTTTTTTAGATAATCATTGGCGTTTGTTTTGTCTTCAATTAAACCTACATCTTTAATGTAACCATCGTAAGAAATAATGAAAGAAATGTAGACCTCTCCGGTCTCATTATGGGTGTAATTTTGATAGGCACTGCGGCGGATCTTCTCCCTGACAATCTGATAATAACTTATGTAACTGGGATTATTGATCTTGGCCATTTCTATCGGAGGCAAAGCAATCTTTCTTTTTATCGCGATTAGATCGGAGCTGGCAAAAGTCGGCTTAAGAATTCCTGGGGGTTTATTTGGCAATACACCCTGCCCCTGGTAAGACCTGCCTGGCTCCCTATACGGCGGAGGAACCCGGTTACCTGTAATAATTTTTGAATCGAGTTTTAGAAAAGGATCTGCTCTCTTAATCGGCTGCTTTTGGTTTCGATCAGCAGGGTTTCTGAGTAAAGGATTGGCTTGCGGATTTTGTTGAACATAGCGTACTCTTATCTCTTGTTTCTTGGGCGCCGGAGTAAAAGGGTTAAGGTCCGGGCTACGCAAAAGGACTACCCCATGGGCCAACAAAGAAACAGTAAAAGTAGCGAGCAGAAGCCGGTTAAGAAACATAAGCTATTTTACCACGAAAATTAAGGATAACGACATTTTTCTAAAGGGTCTAAAGGATAAAGGGGACGTGCCAAAAGGGGACACCCCTTTTTCAAGGGTGTCCCCTAACAGGACGTCCCCAACTACCAGTTATTTTCTAAAACTTCCTCGAGGCTTTTACAAAAAAGTTTCTTCCAGATGCAGGATAATAATTAACCGCTCCAGTTGTAGCATTACATACGCCATATTGATAATATTTTTCATTAAAAATATTATAAATGCCCCAACTCAATTTATAATCTTTCTTCTCAAAAGCAAATTTAGTATCTAAAGTAAAGACTTGTTTAAGTTTAGGCCAATTATTTGCTTCATCATTAATAAAGTATTTATTACTTAAATAATTCGAAGAGAAGCTCCATCTAAAAAAATCAGTAAAAGAGTACGTAATGTCCATATTAAACTTATGCTCAGGGACCATCGGGATGCTTTTACTCTTATAATCACCTTGCTCAAAAACGGCCTGATCAAAGGTATAGTTTCCTGATAATCTAAAGTTCCATGGCAACTTTGACTTAAAGTCCATCTCTATACCTTGATGACGCGTTCGGTCATAATTTTCATTATTAAAAGTTGAGGGATTGTAATAAAGCTCGTTTTTAAGATTCATTAAGTACCCTGAGACGCTGAAGCTTAACAGATCAGAAAATTTATGCTGTAATCCAATCTCAAAGTTTTTACTTTCTTGATCTTTAAGTGCCGGATTAAACACCCCGTAAACAAAATACTCATCTACCGCTGGCGACCTAAACCCCTTATTATGATTAATATAAATGTTACCCTTGCCATATTTATAAGTTAAGCCAATATTATAAGCTAACGCTTTAAGATTTATCTTAGAATCAACTGAAGGATTAACTAAAGAATAGTCATTATAATTAAAATCATACTTAATATCTTCATAGCGGTATCCACCCGTAAACGTAATTTTCTCATTTAGGGCTAGTTCGTCTTGTAAATAAAATGCGCTCGATTCTTTTCTTACATAGTTATCGCTTTGCTTAATTACTGATAAATCGTAAGTATCGGAATTAAAATCATAGCGGTAAAAATCATAACCAAATACTGCCTTATTTCCCATCATAAATAAAGTTTTATCGAATACATATTTCGGGTTGAATCCGATGGTATCAATATGGGATTTCATAATAGGATTATATCCACCATTAGCTCCGATAAAATTAGTAAAAGTCCTACGCTTACGATAAGAAGAATCCAACGAAAACTTACCGAAATCTCCTGTGTCCTGATCAACGCCAAATACAAAATTATAGTCAATATCCTTAGCATGATCATCAGCATAAGCAGAATACCTGCGATTAAATTTCGAAAGATTGGTGGTAGAAAGAGCTCCAGGAAGGCCATAATTCGATTTATTGTAAGCTTGATTAAAACGCAATAAAGTGCCAGTAGAATCTATTTTATAATCAAACCTAGAAGAAAAATCAGCACCATTAAAATACGTGTTATTCCTATATCCATGAGTACCTTCTCTGCCAAGGGATAAATAGTAATTAAGCTTATCCACTGTGCCATCAAGATTTATACTCTGCTTATTCATATCATAACTACCATATTCAGCAACCAACTCCATAGACAATGGCTTATTACCACCACGTTTAGTAATAATATTAACTACACCGCTTGTAGCATTATCACCATACAAAACAGAACCAAACCCGCCCCTTAAAACTTCAATCCTTTCGATTTGTTCTAAAGGTATTTGTGTCCAATCAGTTCCTGATAAATCTATCTCATTAACGCGCCTGCCATTTATCAACACCAGTACATTCATACCAGCCTGCTCGCCGAAACCCCTAATATCAACAGTTGCTTTGGAACCGTTACCAAACCAATCCCTCACAACCATACCTGGCAAATTTGACAAAGCACCCACGGTTGTAGCAACACCAGAACCGGATATCTCGTCGGAATCAACAACCGAAACACTTGTAGGAGTATTTTCCAGAGTTTCGCTATAACGATAAGGAGTTACAACAATCTTCTCCAAATCCACATCAGCTGCATAAGAAAAAACAAAAATTCCTAAAACAACTACTAGCAAAACTAAACACTTTACTACTGACTTTCCCCAAAACATTTTTTCTCCATTTTCTCGGACGTGCATGAAACAAAAAACCCTTGAGTCTAAAATTATTTTAGTCTCAAGGGTTATCCCAGCTTTTTAACCCTTTTAAACCTGTCCGCGGGTTTAAAAGTCACGTTGAACAATTGTGTTTGCTCTAGAGAGGT
>Ga0210019_1000094_pt1 | contig 122329 bp, 120 predicted proteins | sample CryGeyCG2114_020_2_FD_183969 | JGI IMG/M metagenome (GOLD analysis project Ga0210019, IMG submission 183969) | Groundwater microbial communities from aquifer - Crystal Geyser CG11_big_fil_rev_8/21/14_0.20 (SPAdes) (version 2) | ecosystem: Environmental > Aquatic > Deep subsurface > Groundwater...
CATCCCGAGCCACCCACTATTCCCTTTAGTGGCGAGGGATTACATTTAATGTAATTGTTATTATTGGCGAGTATAGTATGTATATTATATCAATAATATATACTTTGTAAAGGGATTTTTGCTGAAAAAAGTTGGGGACAGGTTCATCCCGGCAATTGTTTTCCGATAGAACCTGTCCCCATCAAGTTTAAGAATTATATGCTATTCAAATATTCCCTAATTTTAACATTAATCTCGCTGATGTCCGTAAGCGAGCCGCTTATATTTATCGGAGCGCCATCTATGTTTGAACTAAAGCCAAGTAACTCGCCATTGCTATCTCAGCTTCTTCGCGGGTTGCAACGCCTAAAATTTCATCAAATTGCCAGTTGCTTTCTATTTCTTTCATCATAACGTCTCTATTTATTTTATTTGCATCTATAACCACTGCGGCAATGGCATAAACGCCAATCTTTTGCATAACCTCTGTCAGCAGCTTTTGGTCTTCGGTCTGCCCATCCGCCCTTGCAGCGCCGGCGGCGCCTACTTTGCCCATCGCATTCGCTATCTCTTCGTCCACGCCGTTGGCCTGCGCTGCGCTGGTCTGGCACAGCTTTGACTCAGCAGATATGGCATAGCCCAAACCACACTGCGTAGCAACAAACGCTGCTAGGATTATTACGCTGAGTATTCGTTTTGTAATTGAGTGGTTTTTGACATATATTTACTCTTTTGAGCTATTTATACTATTATAAAACTCTACAATATGTAATCAAAAAAAATACATCCTCTATTCATATAACAACTGAAATAGCCAAATATTCCATAAAAAATGACTTCTTAAACCAACTTCTTCTTTTTATTAACAGCTTTAAAAAGTACTAACAACACAGAGAATGTTTCTGTGTTGACATCTGACAAAACTGGCTATATAATTAAATCCATGAAAGCTGAAATTATAGGCATAGGGACTGAGCTTTTGCTGGGTGACGTGGTAAATTCCAACGCGGCTTATCTTTCACAAAAGCTGGCCGGGCTTGGAATTGATGTTTATTATCACTCAACAGTAGGCGATAATCCAACGCGCCTTGCCTCTTCTGTAAAAACTGCTTTATCAAGATCTGATCTTGTCATAACAACCGGCGGCCTTGGGCCCACTGTAGACGACATCACGGCCCAAACATTACAGCCCTACACCAAAAAAAACACCTTGATATTAAAAAATAACGTCGGCACTGCTCCGGGCCTTTTTACAAAACTACCTGATAAAAAGTTTCTTATTGCCTTGCCCGGGCCGCCAAGAGAACTTAAACCAATGTTTGAAAAATACGCGATACCACTGCTTAAAAAAGTCTCGGGCGCTAAATCTATAATTAAATCCCGCGTTATAAAAATAACCGGTTTATCAGAACCAAAAGTCAATAAAAAGGTGAAATCTATATTAAAATTAAAACCGCCTGTTACTGTCGGGATATACGTAAAATTAGGCGAGGTTAAATTAAAAATCACAGCCAAGGCAGCTTCTGAAAAAAACGCCTTAAAACTTATAGCGCCGGTTGAAAAAGATATAAAAAAACGCCTCGGCGATTATATCTTTGGTATAGATGATCAAACACTTGAAGGCGCGGTAGGCGAATTATTGGCAAGGCATAAAAAAACACTTGCTGTTGCCGAATCCTGCACAGGCGGGCTTATAGCAAACCGCATAACAGATGTGCCGGGTAGTTCAAGATATTTCAAGATGGGCATAGTCGCATACGATAATGGCATAAAGACGAAATTTTTGTTAGACGTAGGGGGCGAACAATGTTCGCCCCTACAAAAATACGGCGCTGTCTCGCGTCAGGTTGCCATAAAAATGGCGCAAGGCATACGCAAACTGGCCAATTCAGACATAGGCCTTTCAACTACAGGCATCGCAGGACCTGCCGGAAAAACAAAGACTAAGCCGGTTGGTTTAGTCTTTATAGCGCTCTCAACGCCAAAACAGACAATCTGCAAAAAATATCACTTCGCCGGCGCCCGCACATCTGTTAAATACAGGACCTCACAGGCTGCATTGGATTTATTAAGAAAATCTGTACAAGGCAATGCTTAAGCCTACCTGAAATAAAAGATTGGCATACAATCCCGCCGCGATATCATCAAGCATTATTCCAAAACCGCCGGGCATATTCTCAAGTTTTTTTATAGGATACGGCTTTACCGCATCCATAAACCTGAACAAGACAAATACAATTACAATATTAATCCATGTAAACGGGACAAGTATTAAAGCAATCATCATCCCAACTACCTCGTCTATAACAACGCACCCGGGGTCTTTTTTACCAAATACCGTTTCTGCCCTTGCTGATACAGCAAAACCCGCCATAATCAACAAAAATAAAGCAGCATAAAATACGTATTCCTGCCTATACAGAAAATAATAAATCACTACCCCGGCAACCGAGCCAAACGTGCCAGGGGCCAACGGTGAAAACCCTATGCCGAAGAATGTTGATATAAGTTTAACTAAATAATTTTTCATTTCTTCTAAGAAAAGATATCCCTGATATTAAAGTTAACGCAACTACAACCAGCATTATACAAAAAATAGCGCGCTCAAACCATAACTCAAACCCCGGGCTCCATATATTAACAGCCGCTGCCCTTAGGATTAAAAATGCAAGTATTATAAAAATTGCCACCACCTGTGAAACCGTCTTGTGTTTTCCGCCTTTTTCTGCTGATAACACTATGCCGCGGCCCACTGCCACCAGGCGCACGCCTGTTATAAAAAGCTCGCGCATAATTATCACAACCACCATCCACGCCTCAACAAGCCCCATCTGCACAAACGCCAGAAACGCTGCCAATGTCAGCACCTTGTCAGCTATAGGATCCAAAATCTTGCCGAGATTTGTAATCTGGCCTGTTTTCCTGGCAATGGCGCCGTCATAATAATCGGTTAGCGACGCTAATATAAACACGGCCAACGCCACAGACTTCGCCGCCAACCCGCTGGAAAAAAGAAAAAACATAAATATAAATGTAAGTACCATACGTGAAATGGTAAGTTTGTTAGGTAAATTCATATTAAGCAATCTCTCCCACTAAATCATATTCTAACGTATCAGTTATCATGACGTCAACAAAATTACCCGGTTTAATGGTTTTTGTGGTTTTGACATATACCTGGCCGTCGACCTCAGGCGCGTCGGCGTAGGTCCGGCCAAGATAAACGCCATCCTCCTGTTTCTCTTCAATCAAAACTTCAAGGGTCTTGCCAAAAAATCTCGCGTTAACGTTCCTGGCAACATCCTGCTGCAGCTTCATCGCCTCGTCAAGCCGCAGCCTTTTTTCTTTATCGCTTACCTGGCCTTTAAAACTATATGCCGGAGTATCCTCTTCTCTTGAATATGTAAATATGCCCAATCTCTCAAATTTTATATCTTTAATGAATCCCAGCAATTCTTTAAATTCTTTTTCGGTTTCACCGGGTAGGCCCACTATCAATGAGCTTCTTATCGCGATATCAGGAATGTTTTTGCGAAGTTTTGTAATTAAATCAAGGATCTGTTTCTTTGTAATCTTACGGCCCATTGATTTCAATAATTTATCGCTTATATGCTGGACAGGCAGGTCAACATATTTACAAATATGCGCACTGTTTTTTATAATATCTATAAGCTCGTCGTTAAAATGCGCCGGGTGCGCATATAGAAGCCGCACCCATTTTATATCTTTATTGATCCTGCGCAGAAGCGAGGCTAAAGAAAGTTTGCCGTACAAATCCATGCCGTAATAAGTAAGGTCCTGGCTTATCAGATTTATTTCTTTCAATTTTCCGTTTGAACGCTCGCGGATATCATTGATTTCTTTTAATATCGCCTGCATGCCGCGGCTTTTGTACGGCCCGCGTATTTTTGATATGACACAATAACTGCATCTGTTATCGCAGCCCTCTGAAATCTTTATATAGGCGTAATGACTTGGCGTAATCAGCAGCCTGTCATCAGGGTCTGATTTGCTGAATTTTCTCACGCCGCTAAAGATATCTATCTCTGCCATCTCTTTACGCAAAACCTTTTTATAACGCTCCGGCAGGCAGCCGGCTACTATAATCTTTTTTATGCGGCCCTGTTTTTTAAGCTCTATCAAATCAAGTATCGTGTTTATTGACTCTCTTTTGGCGTCCTCAATAAACGCGCAGGTATTGACAATGGCCACGTCTGCCTTTACGGCCTCATCAATTACCTTGTAGCCCTTTTTAACAAAATCAGCCAGAATACCTTCAGAATCCACAAGATTTTTCGGGCAGCCCAGGCTTAACATTGCCACTGTCTTCATAATTTTGAGATTTTAGATAAGGTTTTTTTAAAATCCGGGAATGATGTAAGGATACATTCTGTGTTTTCTATTGTGGCCTGGCCATTGGCAACAAGCCCGGCAATCGCAAAACTCATTGCTGTCCTGTGATCACCCCGGCTGTTTAAGCAAGCACCGTTTAATTTAGACGGGCCTTTGATATAAATATTATCGCCTACAACCTTAATATTTGCGCCCATTTTGTTTAAGCCTTCTGACATTGATTTTATCCTGTCGGTCTCCTTAACGCGAAGCTCTCCGGCGCCTATAATTTTGGTGGTACCTTTTGCCTGCGTCGCCGCAACCATAATCACAGGAAGCTCATCTATCGCCCTGGAAATAAAACTACCCTTTATTGTTGTTGATTTAAGATTTGCCGTCTCTACTATCAAATCGGCCATTGGCTCAGGGGTTGATGTTTTATTTTTTATCTTTATTCTCGCGTTCATCTTTTTTAAAATATCAAGGATGCCGGACCTGGTAGGATTAATACCAACTGATTTTATCGTAAGTTTTGAATTCTTTACGATAGACGCGGCTACCATAAAAAATGCCGCGCTTGAAATATCAGCAGGCACATCTAAAAGGCGCGCCTTTAATTTCTGCCTGCCTTTTATTGAAACCTTAAGCCCGCTGCGCTTTAATTTTACTCCGAATAATTCCAGCATGCGCTCGGTGTGATCCCGCGAAGGCAGGGGCTCAGTAACCGAGGTAATCCCGTCGGCGAAAAGCCCTGCCAGTAAAACACACGATTTAACCTGGGCGCTTGCAACAGGTGATTTGTAATCTACCGGCTTAAGCCTTCCACCGCGTATCTTAAGCGGCGGGTAATCGCCTCTTACATCAGCGCCCATTAAGCGCAGAGGAAGCGCTATCCTTGACATAGGCCTGACAGAAAGCGACTCATCGCCTGTGAGCATAGAGTAAAAATTCTGGCCTGCCAGTATGCCGCTTAAAAGCCTCATGGTCGTGCCTGAATTACCGCAGTCAATAGGCCCTTGCGGCTCTTTTAACCCATGTAATCCTTTTCCGTGTATTTCTAAACTGTTGCCTTTTGCCTTTTGACTTTTGACTTTTATATCTATGCCCATTTCGCGGAATGCCTCAATAGTCCTTTTGCAGTCATCGGCAGCGAGAAAATTATTTACACGTGTAGTCCCATCAGCAATAGACCCGAACATAACAGCCCTGTGTGAAATAGATTTATCCGCAGGAACGGTTATGGCGCCTGATATTCTTTTGATAGGTTTAATAATCATTTGACTTGGTGGGAACAAAAGGGGGAGAATTTCTCTCCCCCTTTTTTCCTAAACCCTAAACTGTGTATCTTACACCGGCCTTACGCTGCAACCTTCTTTAACCTTATCCTTCTGGGTTTCAGGTAAAATTGTAGCCGCTGACATATTTCCGTATATTTTCTCAACCTCTACAATACCGATTTTTTCGTCACCTGTATAAACCTCAAGCCTGCTGCCTACTTTAAGGCCGTCGTTTTCTCCGAGGTTTATTACAACAAAATCAAATTCCCTGTTTACTACAAGTATCTGGCCTTCAGAAACCATCTCGCCTGTTTCAGGCCTTACCACTATTTTTTCAAGCTTGATACCTTTGCTGGCCAATGTCTGCTTCAGCTTGTTTTCAAGAGATTCCTTCGCTGTCTTAACCTCCTGAAGCTGAACCGTAATAGCATCCAAGTCCTTTTTAAACTTATCCTTCATGGATATGGCCTGCTGACGTTCAGACTCAAGCGCCTTTTTCGTACTGGTCAATTTCTGCATATACTGCTGAAGCTGCGCAACGGCTTCTTCTTTCTGCCTCTTTTCCTGTTCGATCATAGCAGCAAAGGCTTCAGCGTCTTTTTTCATACTGTCAACTGTTACCTGGAGCTGGTCTTTAATAGCTGATGTTTCGCTGAGTTGACGCTCAACAACAGCCTTTGAAGAAATTGCCGCATCCAGCTGGCCCTGAAGTTCTTTATTCTTCGCGGCCAGATTATTCTTAGCGATGAATAAAAACAATGTTGTGATAGCCAAGAGGGCGGTAACCGCTAAAAATGCCGGACTTATACTTTTAGTGTCACCTGTAGGGCTCTTCTTAGAGGCACCCACACCGACCTTAGCGGTTTCCCTTGGCTGTTTCTCTGCCGCTTTGGGATTTGATTCTTCTCCCGGTCTGGTTTGCTCAAAAGCCATCTTCATCCTCCTTTTCTTATATTAGTAAATAGTATTATATTTATAAAATCTTATCATAAGCACCATTAAAATGCAAGTCTTTTTTTCAAAAAGGCGCGGGCGAACTAAACTCCACATATTTTTTTAAGCCCGGATGAAAAAATCTGATCCAATCCGCGTGCAGCATCTGCCTTGCTGCGGGGCTTTTACTGTCGCCATACTTGGTATCTCCGATTATCGGATGGCCGATTGCCTTCATGTGCACCCTTATCTGATGGGTCCTTCCGGTCACAGGCCATATCTCAAGAAGCGTGGAATCCGAAAAACGCTTAAGGACTTTATATTTTGTAATGGCTTCTTTTGCGTCGGAAAACCTGACCATCATCTTTTCCCTGTTTTTGACATGCCTACCCAAAGGCAGGTTTATCTGATCGCCGTCAAATTCCACAACACCAGTAACTCGCGCAACATACCTGCGCTGGACTTCTCTTTGTTTAAATTGTTTCGCAAGCCGGCGATGCGTATAATTATTTTTTGCCACAAGCATAATGCCGGAAGTGTCTTTGTCAAGCCTGTGGACGATACCGGGCCTTGATTCGCCTGCGGCAATCGAAAGAAGGCCCTTGCAGTAATAAAGAAGCGCGTTGACCAGCGTACCGCACTTGACACCTGCGCCGGGATGCACCACCATGCCTGCCGGCTTATTCACCACCAACAAATCCTTGTCTTCGTATAATATGTCGAGTTTTATATTTTCCGGTTTTGACGCGCATTCTTGCGCAGGCACAGGCAAAACATCTATTTCATCATGTTCGCGTATCTTGTAATTAGATTTAGCTGCTGCGGAATTTACCAAAACACCTCCGAGAGAAATTATCTTTTGCAGATAGGTGCGGGAATACAACCCCTTAAAATATGCGTTTAAAAACATATCAAGCCTTAAACCAACATCTTTTATGCCGGGTTTAATGTGGATTTTTTCCATTGGTTTTGCGCGCCCTGAATATAAACAAAATTATGCATGCTATAAATACAACAATTCCGACAAACTGCGAAAATGTTAAGCCCATTACGCTAATCATGTTATCGCCTCTTAAAAACTCCAGCATAAAACGTATAACTGCGTAAAACATAAAATATGAAATTAACACCGTGCCTTCTTTTAAATTTTTTGACTGCAAAAACCTCAACGCAATATACAGGAATAAAAGCGCCAGCGAGGAATAAATTTGCGTGGGATGAACCGCGCAAGATGCGCCCGGAAAAACCACCCCGAAAAAATTATCAGTCGGCTTGCCAAAACAGCAGCCGTTTAAAAAACAACCTATCCTTCCTATGGCCTGGCCCAAAGCAACATAAGGGGCTAATAAATCGCCTATCCTGTAAACAGGCATATTTTTTTTCTTGATATAAAGCCATTCGGCCAAAACCGCAGCCGCCGCGCCACCGTAAAAAGCAAGCCCTCCATGCTGCAGCATTATTATCTCAATGGGATTTTTAAGATAATAACCCGGGCTAAGAAAAACATATAAAATCCGGGCTCCAAAAATACCTGAAAATAATATTAAAAGCGACGAATTAATTATAAAGTCCGCTGCCAGGCCTTTGGTTTTTGCGGCGTGCCCGGCGAGCCAGGTGCAAATAAAAAATGCCGCAGCAATCATAGCGCCGTATGAATATACGGTCAGCGGCCCGATTTTAAAAAGTATCGGATGCATAAATACAACACTCCTATCGTTATGGCGCTGTCAGCTATATTAAATACAGGCCATACCCTGAAATCAAAAAAATCCACAACATAACCAAAACGCAACCTGTCTATCAGGTTGCTGACAGCACCTGCCATTATGCAGGCTGAAGCAATTTTTATGTTGTAACGCGCGTTTGATTTTAATAAAAATCCGGCTATATAAATAATAGCCGCCGCTGAGACAAGGATAAATAACCAGCCTGCCCATGCCAGCAAACCAAATGCCCCGCCTTTATTAAACACAAGGGTCAGATAAAATACCGGCTTTATTACCGGAATTGATTGGCCTGGCTGGAATTTATTTAATATTAAAAATTTAAAAAACTGGTCGGATAATATTATAAGGATGGGGCAGGCAAAACCGCGCTTCATCGGTTTTTCTTTTTTTCACGGTCCTGGTCATTTTGGCAGGCTACGCAGCATTTGGCGTACGGGACCGCCTTAAGGCGGTTTTTTGCGATAAGGCCGTCGCAAATATTGCATTTTCCATACCCGCCCTCTTCTATTCTTTTTAATGCCTCGTCTATCTCGTAGATAACCTTTTGTTCAACCGAGGCCATGTTAAGCGAGAATTCCCTGTCATAACTGTCTGTAGCCATATCAGCCATATGTATGCTGTAGCTGGATAAATCGCCTGATGCATCCTTCTGCGAAGTCCTTAAATTATCCTTCTCCACGCTTAGAATCTGCCTTGAAAACTTTTCCTTAATTTCAAGCAAAAGGCCTTTAAATATTTTAAGGTCCTTTTTATTGTATTTTTTCATTTTGTATTTTTTAATTTTCTTTTTTGCGCTCATATTACCCTCAAATTTTAGCGTCAGACTACTGCTTCAATACACCTATTGCATATATCCGCATACGCTGAGTTTTTTCCGACGGTTTCGCTGTAATTCCAGCACCTGGCGCATTTTACGCCTTTTGCCTTTTCAATTATAAATTCAATGCCGGACTTTAATTCTGTATCTTTTTTCAATTCAACCTGCGAAACTATAAATATAGACGCAAGTTGCCCGAGATAACTATTTAAAAATTCGTACTGCTGGTTATCTTTGACTAATATGGTAACCCTGGCCTCCAATGCGTTGCCGATATCACCGCTGGCCCTTTTTTCTTCAATGGCCTTCAAAACAATTGATCTGACATCAATAATCCTGCGCCAGTTTTTATTCAGTTTCTCATCAAACCATTCTTTTCTGGATAACGGCCACTCTGCAATATGCACGCTTTTAGGGTCATTATCCATCTTGGGCATAAAACCCCATGCCTCTTCGCAGGTAAACGCAAGCACAGGCGCCAGCATCCTTATAAGAGAATTTAACATAATATACAACACTGTCTGACTTGAGCGCCTCTTTATGCTATCGGCGCAGCAAGTATAAAGCGTATCCTTTAAAATGTCAAAATAAAAAGATGAAAGTTCTGTAGTACAGAAATCATAAATAACCCTGTATACCTTGTGAAATTCACACGAATCATAGGCTGTTGCTGCCTGCTGTATAAGCCCGGCAAACTCACTCAATGCCCATTTATCTATCTGGGAAAGCTTTTTATACTCTACGCTATGGCTTTGCGGGACAAAATCATACAGGTTGCCGAGCATAAACTTAAACGTATTACGCAGTTTCCTGTATGCCTCCTCGGCCCTGACTAATATCTCATCTGAAGTCCTGATATCTGTCTCGTAATTACACGAGGCCACCCATAAACGCAGGACATCTGCCCCGGATTTTTTTATAACATCCTGCGGAGATATAACATTGCCCAGGGATTTTGACATCTTTCTCCCTGCCCCGTCCACAACGAAACCATGGGTAAGGACTTGCTTAAAAGGCGCTGTTTTATTCATTGACATAGCAGTCAGAAGCGCTGACTGAAACCAACCCCTGTGCTGGTCGCTTCCCTCAAGATATAAATCAGCGGGATAACCCAGGTCTTTTCTTGCCTTTAATACGGCCTGATGGCTTACGCCTGAGTCAAACCACACGTCTATAATATCCGATTCTTTCTCAAACTTTGTGGAGGCGCATTTTTTACATTTGGTACCCTTAGGCAGCAAGGCCTCTAGAGGCATGGAAAACCACGCATCGCAACCCTGTGACCTGAAGATATTACTTATACTCTCTATCACATCGGCATCCAAAAGCTCCGCGTTGCAATCCTTGCAATAAAAAGCCGGTATAGGCACGCCCCAATACCTTTGCCTTGAAAGGCACCAGTCAGGCCTGTTCTCCACCATTGACGAAATCCTGTTTTCGCCGAAAGACGGCACCCATTTAATATTTTTTATAACATCAAGCGTATTTTTTCTTAAACCATTATGGTCAATATTTATAAACCATTGCGTAGTTGCCCTTACTATAACAGGGTCCTTGCAGCGCCAGCAGTGCGGGTATGAATGCTCTATATTGCCCGAAGCAAATAATGCGCCTATATCATTAAGATGCTGCACAATTTTATCGTTTGCCTTAAAAACATGCATACCGGAAAATATGCCGGATGTTTTATCAAATTTTCCTGATGCGTCAACAGGCATCACAACAGGCAGCTTATATCTTAAACCGGTCTGGTAATCATCCTGTCCGTGACCGGGAGCCGTATGCACGCAGCCGGTGCCGTCAACATCAGAAACGTAATCAGCCAGCACAACGATTGGTTTTCTATCAACAAACGGATGCTGACACTCAATACCCTCTAATTCCTTACCTTTTACAGTCCTGGTTATTTTATAATCTTTTATGCCGGCTGCATTCAAAACTGCAGGCGCAAGGCTCACAGCCATTACAAACGTTTCACCGGCTGCTAAAACAAACGCATATTCCAGCTCCGGATGCACTGCAATAGCAACATTTGCAACAAGTGTCCACGGTGTCGTGGTCCAGATAACAAAATAAACATCACCTTGAACTTTTAGCTTTTCGCTTTGCGCTTTAAACTTCACATACACCGACGGCGATGTATGATTCTCGTACTCCACCTCTGCTTCTGCCAGGGCTGTTTCGCATTTAACGCACCAGTTAATCGGTTTAAGCCCTTTATATACATAGCCGCGCCTTACAAGCGCTGCCAGTGAAATGGCTATATCTGCCTCATAATCCTTTGACAATGTAAGATACGGATTGTCCCAGTCGCCGAATACACCCAGGCGCTTAAACTGCTCTTTCTGTATATCCACATACTTCATCGCGTAATCATGCGCCTTTTTTCTGAACTTCACCTGGTCTATCTGGTATTTTGTAATGCCCAGCTCCTTAAAAAGCTGATGTTCCACAGGCAGGCCGTGGCAATCCCAGCCCGGTACATAAGGCGCGTCAAAACCACGCATTGTCTTGTATTTTATGACTATGTCTTTTAAAATTTTGTTTAATGCGTGGCCTATATGAATATCGCCGTTGGCATACGGCGGCCCGTCATGCAGGATATATTTTTTAGAACCCTTCCTTGCCTGACGGATCTTACTGTAAAGTTCTGACTGCTGCCATTGATTTAAAATAGAAGGCTCGCGCTTAGGCAGATTGGCCTTCATCGCAAAATCGGTCTTTGGAAGGTTTAATGTGTTTTTGTAATCCATTACCTGAAATATTTCCCTATGATAGGTTTAAGTTTATTCTTTGTTTCTTCCGGCGCGATCTTTTTGTTGGTAACAATAGCATCCTTCAATGCCGTGGCGCATACGCAACGCCTTTTTAACGGTATCTTGGAAACCACGGCTTTTATTATCTTTTTAGCTGTATGGTTATTACTTGTAAGGTTTGACAGGACTTCTTTTATATCAACAACACTCTGGCGCCAGCAGTCATAATCCGTTACAAGCGCTATTGTTACATAGCAAATCTCCGCTTCTCTGGAAAGTTTTGCCTCAGGCATATTTGTCATGCCTATAATATCTATGCCCCACTGTTTGTAAAGGTTTGATTCGGCCTTTGTCGAGAATGCCGGGCCTTCCATATTTATATAAGTTCCCCCGAAATGCACGGTAATACCCAAATCCCGGCTAAGATCGCATACAAGATTCGCCAATTCAGGACATACTGGGTCGGCAAAACTTATATGCGCCACTATTCCGTCTCCGAAAAATGTGGAGTTTCTTGCCATATTAGTCCTGTCAACAAACTGGTCCGGTATCACAACATCAAGCGGCTTAAGCGTTTCTCTTAAGCTTCCCACCGCAGACACCGAGATAATCCTGTCAACGCCGAGTTTCTTCATGCCATAAATATTCGCCCTGTAATTAAGCTCTGAGGGCAATATGCTGTGGCCTCTTCCGTGGCGCGGTAAAAACACAATCTGGCGGCCGTCAAGTTCGCCTGTGAGATAATCATCAGACGCCTTACCGAAAGGCGTGTTCACATTGACCCATTTTGTATTTTTAAGGCCATCTATCTGATAAAGCCCGCTGCCGCCGATTATGCCTATTTTACTCATGAAATTTCCCTCTTTTTTATTAGCTGAAATTTCATCCCGAGTCACCCGCTATCACGCTTAGTGACGAGGGATACATTAATGAATTTTTACAGCGATATCAAGTAATGTCCTTACAGCAAACGCCCTTAAAAACAATATGGCAAGAAACGCTATGATCGGCGAAATATCAATGCCCATTTTCCAGAAAGGCACAATGCGCCTTATAGGCTCCAGAATAGGCTCTGTGCTCTTGTTTAAAAACCGCACTATTGGATTAGATGGATCCGGGTTTACCCAGCTTAAAATAGCGCGTATAAGTATCAGCCAATACAGAATAGTCAATACTACATCAAGTATATTGGCAACGGCTGCTATAAAATTGCTTAGTAAGAACATGAGAGCCCCCTCGAACGTTTTATTGCTGCGTTTATACCTTTTTTAAGTATTTTTTCCAAGCCGTATTTTTCAAAAACATCAAATGCAGCCTGGGTTGTGCCGGCTTTTGACGTAACCTTTTGGCGCAATAAATAAGGCTGCTGTTTTGTGCAAACCATAAGCGCGGCTGCGCCCAAAGCAGTTTGCGCGGCCAGCTGCCTTGCCAATTCTTTATTTAAACCTGCCTTTACGGCAACATTCATAAGCGTTTCTGTCAAAAAGAAAAAATACGCCGGGCCGCTTCCTGAAACCGCTGTAACCAGATCCATCATGGCCTCTTTAACTTCAATTACATTTCCAACGCAGGAAAAAATCTCTATCGCTATTTTCTTATGCCGAGAAAGCGCAAACCTTCCTGCGCAAACAGCGGATATGCCTTTTGATATCAAAGCAGGGGTATTAGGCATTACCCTTATAACAACAGGCCTGCCTGAAATCATTTTTTCTATATAACCTGTCTTTATGCCTGCGGCTATGGATATAATCAAATGCCTGGTTGTCAAAAAATCTCTTACCTGGCCCAACACTGTTCCAACATTATGCGGCTTTACAGCCAAAATAATAACATTGGTTTTTTTAACCAGCTCAATATTTGAAGAAACACACAAGGCATTGTATTTTTTCTTAAGCAATAAAAGCCGGCTTTTATTTATGTCGCTTATAAATACATCTTTTACGCCGCTTGACTTAAGCCCGTTTATAAGGGCCTCTGCCATATTCCCGGCGCCGATTATACCTATCTTCATTTGAATATCGCGCTCCCTATCCTGACCATTGTCGCGCCTTCTTCTATGGCGATTTGATAATCATTGGACATACCCATTGATAATATCATCTTTCGCCCTTCGTCTTTAGCGCTTGGCAAAAAAACTTTTAATTCCTCTGATAATTCCTTCAGCTTCCTAAAGCAATAACGGATACTTTCCGAATCGCCAGTCAAGGGCGCAATAGTCATAAACCCTAACACTCTTATATTATTTAAAGATATTATTTTACGCAATAAAGCTATTGTTTCGTGAGGGTCTACGCCGAATTTGCTTTGCTCACCTGAAGCGTTTATCTGTATCAGTATATCCTGAATTTTGTTTATCCTGGCAGCCTCTTTTGAAATGGCTTCTGCAAGATGAAAACTGTCAACCGAATGGATAAGGTCAAATATCTCAATTACCTTTTTAACTTTATTTGTCTGCAGATGGCCGATAAAATGCCATCTGGCTATCCGGCCTAAGGCAGTATATTTTTCCGCTGCATCCTGCGCGCGATTTTCGCCGATATCAGAAACACCTAAGGCAATAACCTGCTTAATCTGGCCCAAAGAAGCCTCTTTTGTAACGCACACAAGAACAACATCCTCAGGCCTTCTGCCGGATCCGGCCGCTATATCAGAAATCTGCTGCTTTAGGCGCCTTAAATTATCCTCTATCATTAACCATATAATTTAACATAAAAACCACGCCGGGTCAAGCCTTCTCTAAATTAGCAGAAAACCAGCCTCCGGTCAAACCGTCTATGTCTGCGGTCAATTCTTCAAGACGCAGCAATTTATCGTATTTTTCTTTTTCATTATCAGGCAAGGACACTATAAGCTCAACCTGGAGGCGCCTTCTTTCATAATAAAGACGTGTTACATCATCGAGTATATCATCCCGCAACTGCGCAGTAAGGCGCGAGCGCACATCTATACTTGTCTGGTCGGTGCTAAATATCAAATCGCCCAAGTTCCATTTTAAATCAATGCTCCAATCATTCGGGCCTACTGTGTAATTATTATTAGTATACAATGAAATACTTTTGTCATAACCTAAATCAAATTCCGGCACAAATGCCTTGATCCTTGCCTGCGTCCTCCATTTGCTTATCTTATCAGGATGCACCTCCGCATATCTTACCGCAACGCGCTGGACCTGAGCTATTGACGGCTCATATTTAAACCTCTCGATAATATGCTGCGGCAACTTCATTTCTAATCCAAGCGTTGCTTTCTGCGCAAGCTGCATCTTAAAAATTCCGTTTAAGGTGGCAGCCCACAACATGCGGGTATCAGGATTAAAACTCAAAAATAATGCGTCCTTGAATCCTGATCCCTGCCAAAGCTGTTTCCACGCGCCCTTATCCGAATTATACATGAACACGCCCTCAGACGTAGCGCAGTATAAAGAATTATCAAATAATACAACATGATTTACGCCTGCTGCGCCGGCGGCAAACCCTACGCCTGTTATATAAAACCAGCTATGCCCTGCGTCTTCTGAATACAAGACACCCTTTGATGTGGCTGCGTATATACGGTTTGGATCAACCATGTCCACAAATAAAGATCTAATACCCGCAAAATTTTCCTGCTCCTGAGGATCCTCTTCAATATCATCCAAAACATCCCCCCTGATACTGCTATATAGAATCTTCCAGTTTAAACCATTGACTTCAAAACTCAGTATGCGGCCGGATGAATTAGCGTATATGATATCGCCTGACAACGACAATGCGATATACTGCACACTTTCTGAGGCGGCGTTAGCGTAAATAAGGCGCCAGGTAATCCCAAGGTCGCCTGAGACAAAAATACCGTTTTCTGCGGCTATATATATTCTTTTATTAACACTATCTGCAACAACGCAATTCACCTGCCTGTCAAAAACCTTGTTCCATTCAGAAAGCGCGCCACCCGACACGTAAAGGCCGTCCTGTGTCGCCACAAAAATATGCGTTTTTTTAGATCGTAAAAGGCATATAAAATTTATCGTGTTTTCGCTACCGCCGGCTGCAAAGGCCTGCCTCCAGTTGCTGCCGGCGTCATCTGATACGTACAAAAAATAATCCGTTGCCGCATAAACCATTTTATTATCCGCCGCGCCGGCAAGAATAATCTTTGCGCATGCCTCTTTAATACCATAGCCGGAATAAATCCATTCATCCATAGCAAAACACCGGCCTGTAAAAAACAAAATGCCTGCCGCAGATATACACAGCAGGCCTTTTATGTATTTATAAAAAGTGTCGGATATCAATCCAGTCATGCCTCTTTAAAAATAATCGTACAAAAAATCTTTCGCGGCCTGAAATGTGCGTTTTAAAACATTCTCGCTGAATCGCCTCCTGAAGGCGCCTGATAATTTTTTGTTGTGCCCATAAAGAGCCAGGCCTAACGCAACTGTGGATGAGCCATCAAGGGCTGTAACTGCGTTATTAAATTTCGGCTTTATTGTGCCGACTTTTACAGGCATATTAAAAACCGATTCCGCTGATTCGGCAAGGCCGTCAACCGCAGAAATACCGCCGGTTAAAACAATCCCGCACGAAGCCATAGGCGCGTATTCCGAAGCCTGCAATGCATCCTTTATTCTGCCAAATAACTCTACAAGCCCGGGTTCTATTATCGCCTGCAGCTGGCGTTGTTTTATGGGCACAGGCTTTGACATTTCCGTTATAAAAATATCTTCCTCCGGGTTTACATAATCGCACGACGACAGTTTCCAGTAATTCTTTATAATCTTCGCCGCGGAACCCCTCTTGATTTTCAACTGTGAACAAAGCGCTTTCTCCAGATCCGATGACCCGCATCCAAGCATCTTGTCGTATTTTATAACGCCGCCTGTAAATATACTGATCTCAGTGACAAAACTTCCTATATCAATCAACGTAACACCCAGATCTTTTTCCGAACTAGTTAAAACCGAAAAACTTCCGGCAATATTAGACAATACCACATCCTCAACCTCAAGCCCTCCCATATTTACCGCTTTGGAAAGATTGTTAATCATAGGAGCCAGCGCGGTAACAAAAAGATAATCCACTTCAAGCCTTGAGGCGGAAAGCCCGACAGGGTTCTTTATGGCGGGCTGGCCGTCAACAATATAATTTTCAGGCGCAATCAATAAAGGCTCCCTCTCAAAAGTAATGGCCGACGCCTTCGCGTTCTGGCATGCCGAAGCAATGTCTTTTGCGCAAATCTCGTTTTCCCTGCTTAAGAGATTGATCCTGCCACGGACATTCTCGGAAATTATATGGGTGCCTTTTGCGCTTATAAAAACTGTGGTTATATTCTGCTTTATCGCATCCTGCATCTTCTCAAGAACGGTTGAAACCGCATCGGCAACCCTTGATAAATCAAGCACAGCGCCGGTTGCCGACAGGCATTCGCAATCAACGCTGTGGCAGCCTAAAAAATCAAGGGTGTCTTTGCCAAACTCGCGCCTTAGGGCAGCAAAGGAAATCTTTGTCGCGCCTATATCAAGGCCCGATACTATTTCATATCTCGGCATATGTCTTTCCTCTTTGAAAACATTATACTAAAAATTTATTTTGCAGTCAACTTCGGACCTATCACAACGTCCGAAAACCTTAAATCAATATACGCTATTTTCTCAAAATCAAAACCAGGCTCGTTTATAACTTTTTTTAATAACTCCAGTTTTGTTTTCATATTATTGGCATCGCCCACTTTAACGCAGACGCCGTCAGCAAGATAAAAAGATATCTCTTTTATATTATTCAGGTCAACAACATCTATCCTGCAATTTTCTATATCCCAGAGCGACTCAACCAGCTTGATAAATTTAAGCCCCCATTGCAGTTTTCTGTCGGTTAATAAACTGCCCGGGACAGCATCGCGCGAATAAAGTTTTATACCTGTGAATATAGGCAAGTTTTTGGCAGAAGCAACCTCGGCAGGCAGCGTTATGCCATCGCCTGAAACCGGAATAAAATACTGGCCGTCTTTTAAAAAAGCCGCCGGTTTTTTATATTTAATCCTTACGCTTATGACATCAGGCAGCCTGCGCGAAACAATCACAGATTCAAATTCAGGATGCTTCCTCTGCGTATTCATGCCTGTTGAGTCTATGTCAAGCTGAAAAATATTTACGTGGCGCGGTATATTGTAAAAATCTATATCAAGGGCCTCTTTTAAAATCGGATTCATCGCCAGCTCAATTTTTGAAACATTGAAAAACGGCGAGGCAATAAAAAAATTATTTAACCGCCTGTACGTAAAAGTTACTGCCACAATTATAACAAACAGCCATACGGCTTTCGGAAAGAAGTTTTTTGGTTTCGGCTTATATTTTTTTCGACGCGCCATTTTTAACCGCCATTTCTATAATCTTTACGCACAGATCCCTGAAATTTAAACCCACAACCGCGGCTGATTTCGGAAGAAGGCTTGTTGAAGTAAGGCCTGGTATAGAATTAACCTCCAGGACGCTGATGCGCCCGCTTTCTGATAATATCATATCAACCCTTGAAAAATCACTTAAGCCCAGGGCATTATGCGCAGCCAACGCAAGCTCCTGGGCCTGTTTATAATAAATTGGGCCTATCGGCGCAGGAACCAAATACTGCGTACGGCCACTTACATATTTTGCCTTGTAATCATAAAATTTTCTATCCGGAACTATCTTTATCACCGGCAGCGGCTCATTATCAAGTATGCCTACTGTCAACTCGTCGCCTTTTATGAACCTCTCTATAAGTATATATTCGTCAAAGGTATAAGCAATATCCATTGCCCTGACAAGCCGCGAGACATCATCTGCAATGGTAAGCCCTATGCTTGAGCCCTGAGATGACGGCTTTACAACTGCCGGAAAACCGATACGGCTCATATCCACCTCATATGATGGTTTTTTCGCAACAATATACTCCGGCACAGGTATACCTGTCTTCTTAAACGCCTTTAATGAAACGATCTTGTCCATAGCTATTCTGCTGGCAACAACACCTGAACCCGTGTAGGGGATGCCGATATCCTCGAGTATTGCCTGGACAGTGCCGTCTTCGCCAAATTTACCATGAAGGGCTATAAAGGCAACAGATGCATTGGATTTTATAAGTATCTCTTCCCATTCATCCACAACGTCTATTTCAATCGGCTGGTACTTGCTGCCTAAAAGAGCGTCGCACACGGCCCGGCCCGATCTTAGGGAAATTTCCCTTTCACTTGACGGGCCGCCCATCAAAACCGCTACCTTTGGTTTTAATTCAGGTTTAACCATATCTTTAACCCAACACCTTTATCTCAGGTTCAAGGCGAACGCCATGATCTTTTTTGACCTTTACAATTATTTTATCCATTAATTTTAACACATCGCTGCAGGTTGCATTTTGAGCATTTATTATGAAATTCGTATGTTTTTCTGAAACAAAGGCATCGCCCACATTCTTGCCCTTGAATCCGGAAAGGTCTATCAGCCTGCCTGCCGAGGCGCCATTTGGATTTTTAAAAACGCAGCCGGCGCTTTTAGCGGCAAGGTCCTGATTTTTTATCTTTTCGTCTAAAAAACGCTTTGTCTGTTTCTTTACGGTCTCCGGATTTGACTTTCTGAACTTAAACCTGGCGTTTAAAACTATGTATTTCCCCAGATTAGACCCGCGGTAACGAAATACCAGTTCTTTTCTGTCTAAATTACGCACCTTAAGCTCGCCGTCCATTACAGATACTTCCTCTATAAAATCACCTATCCAGGCTTTGCCTCCGGCATTCATCGCCAGGGCCCCGCCTACTGTAGCCGGTATTCCGGCTAAAGACTCAAGGCCTGAAAGGCCTTCTTTACAAAATACATTAATCAACCGACTAAGGCCCAAGCCTGCGCCGGCTGTAACCGAATCCGCCTCAACCTTCAGGGATTTAAAATAAGCTGTGTTAAGATTGATTACGCATGCTTTTATGCCTTTATCCTTTATGAGCAGATTTGAACCGTTTCCGGCTATCACAACAGGCATAGACTCGCTACGGCATAAACCAATTATCTGCATGAGGGATTCAAGGTCTTTTGGCTGCGCCCATATATCAGCCGGGCCGCCGATCTTAAACGTCGTATGCTCACGCATCGGCTCGCAGAATTTCATCATTGATAAAATTTTATCGTTATGTATCATCTTATCTTCCTTGCTAATTCTTGCGCAATTTCATTTATATCCCCGGCGCCCAGCACGATAACCATGTCCCCGGGTTTTTTTATCCGGCATATATGGTCGGCTATCCTATTCTTTTCTATATACACTGCGTGCTTATGGCCGAATTTTTTTACTTTATCATATAAAACCCTGCCTGTTATGCCTTTTATCGCATTTTCGCTGGCGCTGTAAATATCGGTAAGTATAAGATAATTGCTCAAATTAAAACAGCCGGCAAACCTGTCAGCCAGGTATAAAGTCCTTGTAAACCTGTGCGGCTGAAAAACGCCTATAACGCGTTTTGGCTTAAAGTGCCTGGCGGCTTTTAAAGTCGCCGCTATCTCAGCAGGATGATGCGCATAATCTTCCACAACAGTAACGCCTGAAAAACAACCATGCACCTGAAACCTGCGTTTTGTGCCTGTAAAAGATAAAAGCCCTGATTTAATCTCCGCTGCCCCAAGGCCCAGCTTGACACCTACGCAAACAGCTGCTAAGGCATTCGATACATTATGCCCGCCCGGCACACGTATTTTAAAACGCCCCATAAAATCTTTCTTATAATAACAATCAAAGCTTGAATCATAACCTTTGGCTGTTATATTTTTTGCCCTGACACAGGCGGAACCCGTAAATCCATAGGATATATTATCAGCGCAAGAATATTTTTTCAGCAAAACAAGCCTTGGGTCATCACATGAATATATCAACGAGCCGCCTTTTTTTATATTTGATACATACTGCGCAAAACGCCGAACTAGCGTGGACTTGTCCTTGAAATAATCCATGTGGTCTTCGTCTATATTCGTCAGCACGGAATAAAAAGGCTTTAACTTTAAAAAAGACCCGTCGCTTTCATCGGCTTCTGTAACAAGATAATCGCCGCGGCCAAAACAGGCATTTGAGCCAAAATAATTAACCTCTCCTCCTATCAGAGCTGTAGGGTCAAGGCCTGCTTCTCTAAGAAGCGTGGCTATCATGCCTGAAGTTGTTGTCTTGCCGTGGCAGCCGCAAACAGCAATGCCTTTTTTCTCGGCTACAAGCTCAGCCAGCATAGTACCCCTTGAAACCGTCTTAATACCGCGGGATTTTGCCTCAAGCATTTCAGGATTGGCGTTATTTATACACGAAGAATATATCACAAGATCCACATCCGGCTTTAAATTACCGGCTTTATGTGAAAAATAAATTCCAGCGCCTGATTCCGCCAGCTTCTCAGTAAGGCTGTTAGGTTTTATATCAGAACCGCTTATCTTAAAACCCTTTTTAAGCAACACCAATGCTATGGCGCTCATACCTATGCCGCCTATAGCTATAAAAAATATATGTTTTTTTGCGTTAAGATATTTCATAATAGAAAATTAACGACCTCTTTGCTCAGCTTACCGGCTGCGCCGCGCGCGCCCTGACTACTTGAATTCTTCCTTAGGCGCTGTAAATTTTCGCAACCGGCAAAAACTTCGTTTATTGTTGCAACCAATCTATCTTTTGTCAAATTATTTTCTTCTATCACCAATGCGGCTTTTCTGTCTCTAAGAAAATATGCGTTCCTGCTTTGATGCCTGTCGCCGTAAGGATACGGGATTAAAATCGACGCAAGGCCCATAGCCGCAATCTCGGCTATTGTTGTGGCTCCGGCGCGCGATATTACCAGATCGCTTATAGCATAAGCCTTATCCATTTCCTCCAAAAAGGCAAAAACCTTCGCATCAGCATTAATATTTTTATACTCGCCGCTTACGAAATCGTAATCCTTTTCACCGCACAGATGCAAAATCTGAAACCTTTCCGGGTCAAGCTGTTTTGCGGCCTGCGTAAAAACCGCGTTAACATTATGCGCGCCCTGGCTGCCGCCGGTAAGCATAATAGTAAATTTGCCGGCTTTAAACCCGAAAAACTCAAGCGCCTCAGCCCTGCGCGCTGTAAAAATACTGCTCCTGACGGGATTGCCTGTCACGGTTATCCTGCGCTTTATTTTTTTTGAAAAAAACTGCGCCGTATCCTCAAAACTTATCGCAATCTTGTCGGCAAAATAACTGCACAGCCTGTTGGCGCGGCCCGGCATTACGTTTTGCTCGTGTATCAACACCGGCATCCCCAGAAGTTTTCCGGCAAAAACAAAAGGCGCGCCGGAAAAACTGCCCATACTGACAACGATACCAGCGTCGGTATTTCTTAATACGGCAAGCGCTTTTATAAAAGACGCTATGGCGCTATAGGCAAAAAACAATACCCCTAATCCCGGCTTGTGCGGCATGCCGCGGCCTTTAATATGATAAACCCTGAAACCTGAATCCCGAAGGTGATTCGCGATACGGCCGTTAAAAACGCCTGCGAAACATATGGTTGCGCCGGGATATAAATTCTTGATATCCTCAGCCAGGGCCACTGCGGGAAATATATGCCCGCCTGTGCCGCCGCATGCGATAACTATTTTAAACTCTTTCATTTGGCCTGGCTTTTCCTACGTTTAGCAATAACCCCACTGCTATCATATTAAAAATAAGCGCTGATCCGCCATAACTCACAAAAGGAAGCGGCAAGCCTTTGGTCGGCAGGCAGCCTATGGATACGCCGATATTCACCGCTGCCTCAAAACTTATCTTGGCAATAACCCCAAGCGCTATAAACTGCCCGAATAAATCCTGCGCCTTAAATGCGATCCTGGCGCCATTTAGTATAAAAAACACAAAAAGCAATATAACAACCAAAGCGCCGATTAAGCCAAGCTCCTCGCCTATTATGGAAAATATAAAATCAGTGTGCGATGCCGGAAGATAAAACAATTTCTGTTGCGACTTGCCAAGGCCCACGCCCAGAAGACCGCCTGAACCCAAGGCAATAAATGACTGCACTATCTGAAAACCCACACCCCTTGGGTCAAGCCATGGGTTTAAAAACGCCAGTATCCTGCGCCTTCTGTAAGCGACATTAAAAATCATCGCATATAATGCCGGCACGCTCAGCAGAAACGCCCACAGCATGTAAATCATGCGTATCCCGGAAGCAAAATACATTGTAAGGCCTATTGAAGCCAACGATATGGCGGTCCCCAAATCAGGCTGCAACAGCACAAATATGCTTACTGCGCCAAGGGCAATAGCCGACGGCAAAAAACCGTAAAAAAAATCTTTTATGCAATTCTGTTTTCTGCTTAAAAAATCCGCCAGATAAACAATAATCGCCAATTTCGCAAACTCAGACGGCTGAAAACTCATGTTAAAAAATTTAAACCATCTCCTTGCCCCACCCGCCTCTTTGCCTATACCGGGCATCAGCACCAATATAAGCAAAAGGATTGTCGCCAAAAGCAACGGCCTTGCCAGAACCTTCAATTTCCTGTAATCAAACGACATCACGCCTACAGCGCCTAAAAAACCGATTAAAAGATAAAGCATGTGCCTTTTTAAAAAATAGCAGCTGTCATGATACCTCTCATAGGCGAATATGGCGCTAGCTGAATAAATCATAACAATGCCTACGGCCAGCAGCATGCATGTTATCATAAATATAACTATTCTTGATTTACGCACGGTTTACAACCCTTTTACTATTTTCTTAAATACCCTACCCCTGTGCTTATAGTCATCAAACATATCAAAACTCGCGCACATCGGAGACAATAAAACACTTTCTCCGGACTTTGCCATGTTGCGGGCATTTATCACGGCCTCTTCCAGGGAATCCGCTTTTTTTGTCTTAACTATATCTCCGACAGAACCCCTTATCTTTTCTCTGGCTTCGCCTATCAGCACCACGGCCTTGACTTTATTCTTAAGATGCTTGCGCAAAACAGAAAAATCACTGTTTTTATCCCTGCCGCCGGCAATAAGAATAACGGCTCCGCTGCAGCAGGCCAGGGCCTTTATTGCAGAATCAACAGTTGTTGACTTGGAATCATTGATAAAATTAACGCCTTCTACTTTCCTGACATATTCGCACCTGTGTTCAAGCCCGCGAAACGTTTTAACCGCATCCACTATCGCCCGGGGCTTCACTCCCAATGCATATGCCGCCCAGGCGGCTGCCAACGCATTTTCAACATTATGCCTTCCTTTTATCTGCAAATCGCCTGGATTAAAAAGCGCATTTTCATTATCCGGGCTGAAAAATATTTTTTTGGCCCTGATATTCTTTGTTGCCTTTACTATATTTTTATCCTCGGAATTAAGCACTGCATAATCGCTCTTTGTCTGATTTTGAAATATCCTCATCTTGGCGTTAAAATATTCCTTAAAATCCGCGTGCCTGTCTAAATGATTCTGTGTCGCATTTAAAAAAACTGCCACCTTCGGCCTGAACCTGTCTATGCGCGACAGCTGAAAAGAACTGGCCTCCAGCACGCATACCGAACTTTTTTTGAGTTTTGATATCTCGCCTGAAAACGCCTTCCCGATATTTCCGCAAACTATATTATTTATCCCGCCTTTTAAAAGTATATGGCCTATCAGCGATGTTGTTGTTGTCTTGCCGTTTGTGCCTGTTATAGCCACTATCGGGGGCTTGCAGAAATTATACGCCAACTCAATCTCATCTATAACTTTTACATTATTTTTTCCGGCCCACCTGATAACAAACGAAGAATCAGCTACGCCGGGACTTGTCACTATTAATGAAGCGCCTTTTAAAAATGCCTCTGTGTGCCTGCCTGTTTCAATAAAAAAACCTTCGCGCCTTAATCCTTCGGCAAGGCAGGCCACGGAGTCCTTGGCGGAAACCTCCGTAGCCCTCGCCTTTGCGCCTTGCCTTTTTAAAAGCCTGAGGGCCGCTACGCCGCTTGCGCCCAGGCCGACAACAACAACCTCTTTGTTTTTCAGATCCATATCTACCTTATCTTTAATGTAGCTAACGTAAACAACGCCAGCATTATCGCGACTATCCAGAACCTCACTATTACCTTCGACTCGCTCCACCCTTTAAGCTGAAAATGATGATGCAGAGGCGACATAAGAAACACGCGCCTGCCTGTAGTTTTAAATGAAATCACCTGTATTATAACGGATAACGCCTCAAAAACAAATATACCGCCGACTATAAAAAGCAGCAATTCCTTCTTTATCATCACAGCTACGATGCCTAAGGCGCCGCCAAGCGCAAGTGAACCGGTATCGCCCATAAAAACCTCTGCTGGATGGCAGTTATACCACAGAAAACCAAGCCCGGCGCCGATTATACTGGCGCAAAAAACAGCCAGCTCGCCGCTTCCCGGAACATATGAAACCAAAAGATATTTGCTTAAAATTATATTTCCGGCTATATAGCTTAATATGCTGTAAGCCAAAGCCGCCATAGAAACGCAGCCTATCGCCAGGCCGTCAAGGCCGTCGGTAAGATTAACGGCGTTTGAGGAGCCTACTATAACCAGGGTAACAAAAAATATGTAAAAAACGCTTAAATTTAATACAATCTTTTTAAGAAACGGTATCTCAAGCACGGCAAACCCGTCGCGTGAAAAATACAGATAAACGCCCACTGCCAAGCCCAGCGATATCTGGCCCAACAACTTGGCTGTTACAGCCATACCCTTGGATCTTTTTTTTACAAGCTTGATATAGTCATCGATAAAACCCACGGCCCCCAGCCAAACAGTGGAAAACAAGGCAACCAACGTAAATTTATTTGTCATATCAGACCATAGGGCCGTTGATACCAATATTGAGCCGACAATCAACACCCCACCCATAGTAGGCGTGCCTTTCTTTTTTTCATGCAGCGCATACAGCGCGCCTACTTCTTTTTTATCGCGCACGTTTTCGCCTATTTTTAAAAACGCGAGTTTCTTTATAACCCACGGGCCTGCGATAATGCTTATACAAAATGCTGTCAAGGCCGCCATAACGGCCCTGAATGTAATATACCTGAATATATTAAAGCCAAACCATATCTTGCTTAACGGGTAGAGTAAATTGTAGAGCATATGTTCTCCATTTTCATTGCGCGCGAACCTTTAATCAGAACAACATCGTACTGGCGAAGTATTTTAATAAGGACCTCTCCTGCCTGTTTTGAATTATCACACAAATATACGCAGCTTTTATTCATCCCGGAGGATATTGCGCTAGCGGCGGCTTCTCTGGACCTTGGGCCTACTGCTATAAAAATATCTGTATTGGAATTACCCACGCTTAACCCGAGCTGGTGATGGTAATAATCCGACATATCGCCAAGCTCCAGCATGTCGCCGCTTACTAAAATCTTTCTGCCGGAAGCGTTAAAATCAGATAAAACAGCTATGGCCGATTCCATGGATTTGGGATTGGAATTATAACTGTCATTTATTATCGTTATGCCGGCGGCCTCTAAAATCTCCATTCTCATGGATACGCTGCCAAAAGACGAAAGCCCTGAAAATATACTTTCATAATCTATGCCCATTGTGTCACTGACAGCTATGGCAGCGAGCGCGTTATATATATTATGCCTGCCCAGAAGTTTTATCTTGATAAGCTTGTTTGAATTCAAAGCAAAGCGCCAGGCTCCTTCGGCCTTCAAGTATTCTATATGGGTTGCCTGATAATCGCAGCCGGCCGAGAAACCGAATGTCTTTTTTCTGCATTTAAGCGTCTGATATAAACCGCTGAGCATGGCATCATCGGCATTCCATATGGCCGTATCATCAGGTTTAAAATTCTGAAACAATTCTGTTTTTGCCTGCGATACGGTTTCTAAGTCTTTTAAAAATTCAAGATGGCTCGGGCCTATATTAGTAATTACGCCTATATCAGGAACTGCTATCTCGCTCAGCCGCGCTATTTCGCCTAAATGATTTGCGCCCATCTCCAAAACGCATGCCTGATGCTGATCTGCAAGTTTAAGTAAAGTAAGCGGCATGCCTATAAAATTATTCAATGTGCCCTGATTTTTTAAAACCCTCAAGCTTAAAGACAATATATGGGCTATCATATCCTTGGTGGTTGTCTTACCGTTTGAACCCGTAACGCCTGCTACAGGGATATTAAAACGCTTCCTGTAAAAATACGCGATATCGCCAAGGGCCTTAAGCGTGTCATTCACCTCTATCAAAAATACGGGATAGCCCATAGACAAAACAGGTTTATATGAAAAAACTCCCGCTTTTACAACAACGCCTACCGCACCCCTTTGTACGGAGTCTGTTACAAATTCATGGCCATTGAAATTATCGCCTTCCAACGCAATAAACAATTCTCCTTTTTCAATCGTGCGCGAGTCGGTTGATATTCCGCGCGCAACGCAATCTAAAGAGCCCACGGCAAGATTGCCGCCTGTAGCGTTTAAGATATCCTGCGCTGTAAACATTTTTTTATCCGGCGTTTAAAATATTTTTTGCAATCTGGCTATCATCAAAAGGCTGCGTAGTATTCTTAAAAACCTGGTATGTCTCATGCCCTTTGCCCGCAAGCAATACCACATCGCCTGAGCGCGCCAGGCTTATAGCCTTCTTAATCGCCTCTTGCCTGTCAATAATCACAAGGGCCTTATTTCTGTCATTCTTTAAAACACCTTCTAAAACCTGGCCTGCTATGGATTCCGGGTCTTCGCTTCTGGGGTTGTCAGTAGTAATTATAACATAATCTGACAAACTAGCGGCAATCTTTCCCATTCTCGGCCTTTTTGTTTTATCCCTGTCGCCGCCGCAACCGAAAAGCGTTATTATCTTAGCCGGGGATAATTCCCTTAAAGCGCCTAAAACATTTTTAAGGGCATCATCGGTATGCGCATAATCAACATAAACATCAAACTTCTGGCCGCATGAAATTTTTTCCAACCTTCCCGGCACAACCATAATATCATCTATTCCGGCCGCTATTTTATCAATAGCTACACTCTCGGCAATTCCGACTGAGGCCGCTGCCAATATATTGTAAAGATTAAATTTTCCTACAAGCCTGCTGTTTATATTTATCTTCCCTGCAGGCGTTACGATAACAGCCTCTACACCTGAAGATGATAAAAAATATTTTTCAGGATAAATATCAGCGTTGCTACCAAGACTATATGTCAACAACGCGGATTTATTGCAACATAGCTCAGCGGACAGCTCCTTGCCGAATACATCATCTATATTTAAAACAGCTTTCGCATGAACAGCCAAATTTTTAAACAATATGGCCTTTGCGTTTTTATATTCCTGCATAGTCTTGTGATAATCAAGGTGCTCCGGCGTGATATTCGTAAAAACAGCTGTTTTAAAATCCACGCCCCGAACGCGGCCCTGGCTCAATGAATGGCTTGAAACCTCCATAACTATATATTTTGCGCCGTTATCAACCATGTAACCCATAATCTGCGCAAGCTCCAACGCGCCAGGAGTAGTATTGACCGCTGGTATCAAACGCTGGCCGTATCTATAATTAATGGTGCCTACAACGCCTGTTTTAAAACCCGCTTTTTTAAAAATACTTTCGCATAAATAAGAAACCGTTGTCTTACCATTAGTGCCTGTTATTCCTATAACCCTTGCCTTATCAGAAGGCCTGTTGTAAAAATTGTTGCTTATATCAGCAGACGCCTTTCTTGAATCGCTCACCAGGATAACCGGCGCGCCGCTGATATCGCCTGCGGGTAAACAACCGTCCTGAGCAACTATAGCCTTGGCGCCTTTTAAAACAGCCTCATTTATAAAATCATGCCCGTCTCTACTGTAACCTTTTATAGCCACAAAAAGATATCCGTCACGTACTGATTTGGAATCAGTGGCAATGCCGGAAACTTCTACGGCAAGATTATTGCCTGTTGAAACCACTTCTACCCCTGACAACAAATCTTTTAATTTCTTTTTATCATCCATTACTGATCCCCTGCCGGCTGCTTGGGCATAAAAACCTTTCTGGCGTTTAAGTATTCTATTGCCTGGCTGACAACCTTGGAAAACCCCGGAGCAGCAACCACTGCGCCGAAATGTACCGGGTGCGGTTCATCAACGCTAACCATGCAGGCAACCATAGCTTCGTGCGCCGGGGCAAACCCGACAAATGAACCAACGTATTTATCCTGAGAATACCGCCCGCCTTCAACCTTCTGCGCTGTGCCTGTTTTGCCTGCGGCGCGGTAGCCTTGAATCTTGGCTGATTTGCCTGTGCCGTTTTCAACGACTCCGGCTAAAATCTCCTGTATCTGTTTTGCTGTCTTATCCGACAAAACCCTTCTTACCTCAACAGGCGAAAACGATTTTATAACATTGCCTTTTTTATCCTGTATCCTGTCTATAACATAAGGTTTCATTAAAACACCATTATTAGCTATTGCCGCCATGGCCGCTGCTGTCTGAATAGATGTTACAGCAATCTCCTGGCCCATTGGTATGTTCCATGGCGAAGTCTTACTCCATTTTGACGGCGGATTGATCATGCCAGGCACCTCGCCGGGTAAATCAACGCCGGTATTCTGCCCAAAACCATAAAGTTTTATATATTTATAAAGATTCTGAGGCCCCAGGCGCTGGGCAATCTTACCTGTGCCGATATTGCTTGAATTTTCTATTACCTTGCGAAATACAAGCCAACCGTAAGGATGGTAATCATGCAGGGTATATGAAGGTATGGGCCGGTATTCACCGTTTTCACAGAAAAACTCATCAGACATGCTTACCTTTTCCTCTTCGAGCGCGCCGGAGGCTGTTACTATCTTAAAAACAGATCCCGGTTCAAATATATCCGTCACAGCCCGGTTTTTTCTTGAAAGGGCGTCGGCTTTTTGAAAATCATTGGGCGCAAAATTAGGCCTGTTTGCAAGGGCAAGTATCCTGCCGGTAGCAGGTTCGATCATAATAATGGTTGCGGCCTTAGAGTGAAACTTGTTCATGATGATATCAAGCTGGGCCTCGGCAAAACTCTGCAGCACCATATCCAGCGTCAGCACAACATCATAACCGTCAACAGGCGGCACATATTTATTTTTGTAGGAAGGCAGCTTGCGTTGCTTAGCGTCCTGCTTGGTATAATACCATCCCGGCTTGCCGCAAAGATATCCGTCAAGGGTCATCTCGATGCCTTCTAAGCCTATATTATCGATGCCGGCAAAACCAACCACATGGCATGCCATCCTTTCATTGGGATAAAATCTTTTAGGCTCTTTTATAAAACCTATAAAACGCAAACCCAGGGCCCTTACTTTTTCGGCTTCTTTTGAGGAAACCTTTCTTTTAAGCCACACAAAGGCCTTATCCTGGGTAAATTTCCCAACCAATACATGCTTCTCTATGCCCAGGACATCTGAAAGCATTGACGCTGCGCTTACAGGATCCTTAACCATGCGCGGATTGGCATATATGGATTCTAAGTTTATACTGAATGCAAATGGTTTCAGATTCGCATCGTATATAGCGCCCCTTACAGGGTCTATCTTTATGACAACATTATGCTGGCGGCTGGCTATTTCAGAAAGGCGGTTATATTGAAAAACCTGCACATATGTAAGGCGGATAATTAAAAACAGAAAGAAGATAATATAGAAAAGGTATATGCTGCGAAGGCGAGTGTAGCGGGATATTATTTTTGGCATTTAAAAAACTAATCCTGTGTTTTTGCTTCCGCCAAGGAAGTTAAGCCGAAAACACCGAAAAACGTTGACGCCGTATTTCTTGGCCGCTCTTTGATGTAGCCTGCTTTTAAATTTGACAAAACCGCGATTTGCTTGCTGCTTGCTATCTTAAATTCGTCGGCCGGAGTGGAATTTTTAGCGAAAGACTGCTGTAAATTTTCGGGCGATTTAAGATTATAGACATTATATAATAACATCTGCCTCTGGTCAAGCATGTCTTCTAAAACAGCCTGCTGCTGGTTGATCTGATAGCCGAGCTTCGTAGCCTCAACCTGCTGGCTGACATACATTATCGCTGCCAGTGTAGATATTGTCAATATTATAAAAAATTTGGATATTTTCATATATGCTCCATTTTTATTGCCGCCCTTAACTTAGCGCTTCTTGAACGCGGATTAACCTCTAATTCATGCCTGCCTGGCGTAACCGGCTTTTTTGTTAAAATTTCAAGCTCCGCATTAAGCGCAAAATCTTTAAACATATTTTTCACTATCCTGTCTTCCAGGGAATGAAATGAGATAACGCATATCCTTCCCCCCGGACTAAGCAAATCCAACGCCTTCCTGAGCGCTTCTTCCAGCGCGTTTAATTCATCGTTAACCGCTATCCTTAACGCCTGAAATGTCCGGGTCGCAGGATGTATCTTCTGCCATGGCCTGGTTTTCGGCAGCGCCTTCATGACTATATCAGCCAACTGAGATGTTGTCCTGATTAAAGAACGCCTTCTTGCGGCTACTATGGCGCCTGCTATGCGTCTTGAGAAACGTTCTTCGCCGAATTTGAATATTATATCCGCAAGCTCATCCTTGCCTGCTGTGTTTACGATATCTGCCGCGCTTGGGCCGGACAAAGACATCCTCATATCAAGCGGGCCGTCAACACTGAAACTAAAACCCCTGCTTGCGTCATCAAGCTGCAGGCTTGAAACGCCCAGATCAAAGAGCGCGCCGTCAAGCCTGGTTACATCCAGGCCCCCCAGCACTGAATCTATATTTCTGAAATTTTCATTTTTCAAAAAAACGTTTTCTTTATAACTCTTTAACGTTTCCTGCGCGGCCTTTAATATATTCACATCCCGGTCAATCCCTATTAATTTGCCGCCCGGCAGTATCTTCTCGATTATTCCTCTACTATGGCCCGCTGCGCCAATAGTACAATCAACTATTATATCTGACGGCTTAGGGGCCAAAAAAGTTATGGCCTCCTCTGCCATTACCGCTATATGCACTGTTTTCAAAGGCCGGGCCTATTAAATCTTTTCTTAAAAAAACGCAAAAGATAAGGATTAGTATTTATTGATTTCGCAGAGGAATCCACCAACTTGCTCCGCTCTACAGCTTTGATAAGCAGACTGTTGTCTGTTTTTTCTTTTTCTCTGCTTAGAAATAACCTGTAGTCCATACCCCCCCCAAAAAAAAATTTTACCAGTTATTCGGTATCTATCAGTTTCTCGGCAATATCCTCAAAACTGTCTTTGGTGTTATCGTAAAAATCCTTCCACCTTTGTTCTGACCAGATTTCAATCCTGTTGGAAATACCTACTATTATTACATCTTTTTTTATTCCGGCATAGTCCTTCAGGTATTGCGGTATAAGTATCCTTCCCTGCCTGTCGCACGCCAAGTCGCACGCGCCTGAAAAATAAAGACGGTTGAATTTTCTTGATTCTTTTTTCGTAAAAGAAACATTCTTAAATTTGGTTTCCTGATTTTTCCATTCATCCTCAGTAAATACAAATAAACAACCGTCTAAGCCCCGCGTAATATAAAACTTTTCTATAAAGTGTTCTTTAAACACTTCGCGGAATTTGGACGGTATTATCAGACGGCCTTTTCTGTCTATTGTATGTTCGTATTCACCGTAGAACATCTGCCATCACCACCTTTGGATATTTTTTGTTGTTTTAAAAACTTTATTTAAATTATAGGAAAAAGATGGATGCGCCTGCAAGGTTTAAGGTCTTTCGACCAAAAATTTTTTAGCCCCCCCGACAAAGGCATTTTCACATGACGCATCCATGTTTTTTCTATTTTAGCTTATTCTGTTTTCAAACCACTTTACTCCACTTCCAACCACCATCTGCTTTAAAGTATAGCATACTCCTCCACTTTGTCAAGCAAAAAATACAAAGTATTTTTTAAAGGGAAAAAAATGGGGACAGGTTTTTAAACCTGTCCCCATAATATAGTAGGCTCAAGATAAGCCGGATTCTGTATTAGGCAACCATTTATCTTGCCCTGATATTGCTATCAGGATCCAGCGCTCTACCCGTCCTGCATGTTTAAGATGGACTGTCTATTGCAGGACCTATTTGAGCTTGCTCCGCGTAGAGATTGCCTCTTTTCACCCTCTATCTCCTTTCGGAGTTGAGTTGTGGTCTCTGTGGCTCTGCATCCTCGCCTTACGACGGACGGTTGTTAACCGTTACGCTTGCCCAGGAGTCCGGACTTTCCTCCCTCTCTGTCTTGCTTCTCAAAAACTAGACAGAGAGGGCGGCTGCCTCTTGAACCCACTCTACTTCGCTTTTCACTGAGAAAGAACTGGTATGAGCTTCGTAGCAGTGGTTCCTGCGAAGCCGTGCACGAAAGTAGCACGGCGAAGCAGAACCACTATTTTTTGTTTTCAAATGTAAACGTCACCTGGCTGCTTGACGACACTTTTGATTTTTTGCTGGCGTTAACCGCTTTTGTTGCCAACTTATCCGCGCCTTTATTTTTTAATCTGTCTATATGATTAACCTGCACGTGCTTGAAACCTTTCAACAGGCGCTGCGCGCGGTAAAATAGCGGTTTTAAATCTTCGCTTTTTACCTTGTAATCGCCGTTTAGCTGTTTTACCAAAAGTTCGCTATCTGTATTTATTGCTATAGAATCTGATTTTCTTATTAGCCCTTCCTCAAGAGCAACTATCAAAGCGCTGTATTCTGCTATATTGTTCGTACTTTCTCCGATGTATTCGCTTATGTTATCCAGCACATTCCCGTTTTGATCGCACACTACAACGCCTATACCGCTTGGGCCTGGATTGCCCTGAGACGCACCGTCTATAAAAAAAATAATTTTATTCTGCTGGTTCATTGGTATATAAAAACCTTGTGCAGCTTTCGCATATAATAAATTCTTTTTTCAGGTGTACCTGGTTTATAACCTGCGGCGGAAGGTTCATATTGCAGCCCTGGCACGCATTAGAACCGATCCCCACAATCGCAAGCCCGTTTTTACTACGCAGTATCTTTTCATATTTTTTCAACGTGCTGGGATCAACCTGAGGAGTAATTACCTGCCTGCCTATCTCAAGCTGCTGTAATTTTTTTTCAATTTCTTCCAGCTGGGCCTTAACCAACTTCTGTTGTTGATTTAACTTTACTTCTTCCTGGGAAAGGAGTTCTTTTTCTTTCTCTATCTTAATCTTTGCCTTGTCAATATCATCCATCAACGTCAATATCTCATCTTCAATAAGCGATTTATCCGCTTTATGAGCGTTTATTTCATGCTGCATGGCAGAATATTCTTTATTTGTCTTAAGCTGAGAAAGCTGCGACTGTAGTTTTTTGACTTGTTCTTCTTTGCCGGATAATGCGCCTTCTTTTTCTTTTCTCTTTAATTGCAACACGGTAAAATCCGCTTCTGCCTTTTTAAGCCCGGCGTCCTTCTCTTTAAACTCCGCCTCAAACGCGGCTAACTCCTGGGGCTTTTTTTCCTTTTCCCGCCTCAGGGCGTATATCTGCGTATCCAGGCCCTGGAGTTTTATTAAAACATCAAGTTGCGCGGCAATGTCTATTTGTTGTGGCACTGTATCTCCTTTTGTTTGTTCTACTTCGCCCTACTCAACGTTATTGCTGGTATGGGCTTCGTAGGAACATTCTGCTTCGCCTAATTCCTGCGAAGCCCCACCGCTATTTCTTCAAGCTAGGGGCGAAGCAGAATGGTGGGCAACACAGGACTCGAACCCGTAACCTCTTCCATGTGAAGGAAGCGCTCTAACCGGTTGAGCTAGTTGCCCGTTTAAAGAACCTATGACCTCTGAAATTTGCCTGTTATCTCATTCTGTAAATTTCATCCCGAGTCACCTGCTATCACGACTTGTGACGAGGGACACAATGTCTATGTTTTGCCCCTCGTCCCGAGACGCCAATATATAAAATGCTTGCGGCGAGGGACTCGGGACAAATTTCGCTACTGTCTAAATATCTGGCGAAATTTGGTGGGCCCAGAAGGGATCGAACCTCCGACCAAGTGATTATGAGTCACCTGCTCTAACCGCTGAGCTATGGGCCCAAAAATTGCAAAGCAATTTTTGGGTCCTGTTTTGTATAGTTTTTCTAACTGCAAAACAGGACCTTTCTTAAGATATGTAGTATACCAAATTTAGGTAGGATTGTAAAGCGGAAAAACTTGAACTCAAAAACGCCTAATGGGGACACCTTTAATCTTGGTTACGGGGACAACTGCAATCTTAATTTCTCAAACGGTGCAAGCTCCAAGCTCACCCCTGCTATTAATATTCCCTTTGTAGTTTTCTTAAATACCCTTATCGCCTTATCATTGCCTTATTTTTTATTCTTATGAAGCAAAACTCCCAATGCCAGTAAGCCTATACCAATAACAAACAAAAACTTACTGCTCTTTGAATAACAATAATAAAATCCATTTGTATAATCAAGCCTACTCACATGTATTGCTAATTGCTCACGCACCGAGAATATACTCGCCTTAAAAGATAATAAACTATATGAAGCCATGCAAGATCCTACAATTATCATAATCCAATCAATTTTATCTTTTGCTGTTGATAGTAATTGTGATAGTTTTTTATTCATGTCGCTCCTTTAGCTCTCCTCTTAAGGAAGAGCTTGTACTTCATACAAAGAACTGTCTTGCCTAATGACAAACCTATCTATAATCACAAGTATCTATACAAGAATCATAGATTTTTTTATCAATTTTAATCCAATCTGTTTTATTTATGCCCCATTTATTCTGATAAGTAGGGCTAACCGGAAAAACAGATACTAATTTAATCCAGCGATTTTGCTCTGCGGAAATTCTACGCACTTCATCCGCCACCTCGCTGAGATCCTGATCCTGGCTAAATATTATCCCTACATCGTATGTTTTTTGATGCGCCAGCCTGATAATGTCAAGGGCTATACGAACATCCACCCCTTTTTCATGGCCTACAAGAGAAGTATACTTTTTATTGCATGAAGGGCATGTCCAATCTTTATTGTGATATCTTAAAGACCTGCTAAAAATATTGATTCCCATCCGACCCATATAGCTTAATTTTTTACTCCAAAAGCTATGCCATAAAGCATCATCTTGAGGATCAGGCATTCCGGTGTAAAAATATATGTCGTTTAAATTCCATTTATGGCCGGAACATACCCATTCAGATAAAAGCTTAATATCGTAATTGGGGTAATTGTAACCAAACGCGTCCTTCGCAGCGCGATACAAATTTTGACCATCAATAAAAATTATTGCGTTCTTTATCTTAGGTTCGGTTAGAGCCATCTTAACCCCTTATAAAAAATAACCCCGCATGAGCCCTTTCGGGAAGTCACACGGGGAGCAAATAACTCTTTCATCGATACTAAGTATATCATATTTATTACTCTTGTCAATAAAAATCGCTTTTTACTTTTTTGGTGTCCAAAAAGTGTCCATACGAGGTTAAAAATCGTTAAACCACATTAAAACAGGTTAAAACAAGGTTTTGCTGTAACCTCTTGACACTATTCGTATTTACAGCAATTTCAATGGGTTACGAAAAATTCTCAAAGCCGTTTATGAGTCACCTGCTCTAACCGCTGAGCTATGGGCCCTTTCCTAGAATAAATAGTATATCAAATTTTGATTGGCTTGTAAAGAAGGAAATCCTAGTGGCTAGATTCGCTCTGCTTTTTGTCCGCGGCTGGCTTGCCTGCGCGCGACTTCGTCTAAATGGAGCTTTCTTATACGGATGCTCTGCATAGTAATCTCGACCAATTCATCGTCCTCAATAAACCCCAACGCGAACTCAAGCGTCATCTTCTGCGGCGGTATCAGCTGAATCGCTTCATCAGATCCTGCGGCGCGCATATTGGTCAGTTTCTTTTCCCTTTGGGCATTTACAACAATATCAACGCCTTTGTTGTTTACGCCGACTATCATGCCTGTGTACAGTTTCTCGCCAGGCGAAATAAAAATAGCGCCGCGCGGCTGCAGGGCATTTAAAGCGTAGGCAACCGCGTCTCCGTTACCCTGGGATACCATAACCCCGCTTTGACGCTTAGGCATATCGCCCTTATACGGCTGATACTCAAAAAAATTCTGATACATAATACCGTTTCCGCGCGTCATTGTCAGAAAATCCCCTCTGAACCCTATCAAGGCCCTGGAGGCGATGATAAATTCCATACGGATTGTATTCGTAGAAGTCGTTTTCATATCGCGCATCTCTGCCTTGCGCTCGCCAAACGCCTGTATAATCGCGCCCTGATATTCAGGAGGCACCTCAACAGTCACTTCCTCAACAGGCTCGCACATCTGATTATCGATTTTCTTTAATATCACCTGCGGCTTTGAAACCTCAAGCTCATATCCCTCGCGCCGCATTGTCTCAATGAGTATCGCAAGATGCAGCTCGCCACGGCCTGACACCTTGAAGCGTTCGCCGTTATCAACCTCTTCAACCTTGATACCGACATTTATCATTGCCTCATGCGCAAGGCGCTCGCGTATATGCCTTGATGTTAAAAATTTACCGCCGGCTTTTCCTGAAAGAGGGCTTGTATTATGAGAAAAATTCATCGATATAGTCGGTTCGTCTATCTTAAGCGGCGACAGGGCCTTTGGGTTATCAACACAGGCGATTGTATCTCCAACCTCAACGCCTTCTACGCCTGCGATTAATACTATATCGCCAGCTATTGCCTCTTCTACATCGACACGGACTAAACCATAGTATCTTTTTATTTTTATAATCTTACCTTTTGTAATAGATCCGTCGCGCTGCTTTACAAGCGCCACAGGATCCCCTAAACGCACAGAGCCGCAAGATATCCTGCCTATCGCGATACGGCCTATATACGAATCATAATCAAGCATTGTAACCTGCATCTGAAACGGCAAATCCATATCAGCGACAGGCGGTAACACCCTGTGCAAAATAGTGTCTAAAAGAGGCTTTACTGACTCGCTTGGCTCATCAAGATTAAGCGTTGCGTAGCCGTCTTTACCTGATGCGTAACAAATAGGAAAATCAAGCTGCTCATCGCTTGCGTTAAGCTCGCAGAAAAGATCAAATACCTTATCAGCGATTTCGTGCGGACGCGAATTCGGCCTGTCTATTTTATTGATGACAAGTATAGGCTTTAAATGAAGCTCCAGGGATTTCTTTAATACGAATTTTGTCTGCGGCATAGGCCCTTCAACAGCGTCAACAAGCAGTAAAACGCCGTCAACCATTTTAAGGATGCGTTCCACTTCGCTGCCAAAATCAGCGTGCCCAGGGGTATCGACAATATTACATTGGACTCCTTTATACTGAAAAGACGCGTTCTTAGAAAAAATAGTAATACCCCTTTCTTTTTCAAGGGGATTTGAATCCATTATCAGCTGATCGCCGGATTTAAAATCATACGCGCCTGTATACTTAAGCAGGGCGTCTACAAGCGTTGTCTTTCCATGATCAACGTGCGCGATAATAGCGAGATTACGCACATCTTTTCTTCTTTTCTGATTTGACATAGGATTTGCCTTTTATGGAGGGCTAAAAAATAACTATCACAGTACGCGGTCTTCTGTCATTGCCATTTCAAGAAAGTTTTTAAGCCGCTTGCTGCGGGTAGGATGCCTGAGTTTCCTGAGCGCCTTTGCCTCTATCTGCCTTACTCTTTCGCGCGTAACCTTAAAAATAACGCCCACCTCTTCAAGCGTTCTGGGGCAGCCGTCGCCTATACCGAAACGCAGCTTCAAAACTTTTTTCTCTCTTTCAGTCAATGTATCCAAAACACCTTCCATCTGCTCTTTAAGCATGGAATAGGCTGTAGCGTTAGCAGGCGAAATCGCGCGCTTGTCTTCAATAAAATCCCCGAAATGCGTATCGCCTTCATCGCCTATAGGAGTCTGAAGGGATATGGGTTCCTGCGCTATCTTTAAAATATTCCTAACCTTATCAATAGACAGGCGCATCTTTGACGCTATTTCTTCAGGCGCCGGCTCTTTACCGTTTTCCTGCACAAGGGCGCGGGAGATGCGAATCAGTTTATTTATAGTCTCAGTCATATGCACCGGTATTCTTATGGTCCTTGCCTGATCGGCTATGGCCCTTGTTATGGCCTGCCTGATCCACCACGTGGCATATGTCGAAAATTTATAACCCCTGCGGTATTCAAATTTTTCAACGGCCTTCATAAGGCCTATATTACCTTCCTGTATAAGATCAAGAAAACTTAAACCCCTGTTCGTATATTTCTTGGCTATGGAAACAACAAGGCGCAAATTGGCCTCAACAAGTTTTTTCTTGGCCTTGTTATACTGAATCTCTTTGCGCTTGATCAGCTGAAGCCTTTCCTTTGTACGGCGATAGGACCCTCCAAGGCTAAGCTCTATGGATTTTATATTGCGTAAAAACTTCTGAATGTCGCCTTTTTTCCTCTTTCTTCTTAATTTTGCAATCTCCCTCTCTAATCTTTCTATCTCAACAAGGCTTGCCCTTATATCGGCAACTACATTTACTATTACGGATATATTCAGGTTGAGCACCTTCATAAGCTCGCATAGAGAATCAGGCCTTCTTGCGCGCCTTAAACTTTTTACCAGCACTCTAAGCCTTCTGGCGCTTAGACCTTTTTTAATCCTGACATCCTCGTCATCTAAAATTTCATCCGGTGTTACTTTTTTTTCAAGCACCTTATTTACTATTTCCAAAATCTGAGTCTTGGTAATCCGCAAAGGATATACCACTTCGCGAAAAGCATTTTCAGCGGCCTCAATATCTCTTGCAAGGGAAATCTCATCATCCCTGTTTAAAAGAGGTATCTGGCCCATCTGCCTAAGGTACATACGCACAGGGTCGTCTATCTGCACAACATGAGGAATATGCTCAAGATTACTGACAACTGCGGCTTCTACATCTTTAGCGGCATCAGGTTGATGAGCGTCATCTGCAACAGGGCCGCTATAGCCTTTTTCAGAATCAACTATTTCTATCTTTTCCGAGCCAAGCGCGGCAAGCACATCATCTATATCTTCAGAGCCGACAATATCCTCAGGCAGCATATCATTAACATCTTCGTAGGTTAAAAAACCTTTCTGCTTGCCAAGGTCAAGAAGCTTTTTTATACAGGCATCTTTTTCCCACTGCGCTGCCGATAGGTCCTCTAGAGCCTTGGAAGCCTTACTTAAAACAGGCTTTTTTGAAGGCTTTTTACGGAGTTTTCTGCGGCGGATTTTTATTTTAACTCGTCGTTTTTTCATGGAAAATTATACCTCTGTCTTTTGCCTTATAAGGCCGTTGTACTCACTTAATAACTTGTTTAAAGATTCTTCGTCTGTTTTTAAATCATGCGCCCGGGCTATTTCTGCCTGAAGCGCCTTTAATCTGAACTTTAAATCTGTTTGTTTGATATTTTTTATGCAATCCTTAAAACACTTATCCTTGTCTGTCACTTCCTGGGTAGAGGCATACGCGTCAAGAATAATCCTGCAGCGGCGCTGGTCTTTTATCGAATTTACAAGCTTGCCTATGTTTATGTTTTTATGCTGGTCCCAGAAATCACAAACAACCCCGAGTAAAATATTAAATTCATCGTTTTCAGAATGCCTTACGTTAAGATGTTTTCTTATCTGCTCTATGAACGAAAAATCCTCGAGCGCAAACCCCAAAAGCATCTTTTCTGCCACATTAATACATACGCCTGAAGACGGCGTTGAATCTGAAATTTCCAATGATACGCCGGTTGATGTATCCTGGCCCGGTTTTATCTTCTTAATCTCAGCCCATAAAGCCTGGGGGTCTATATCCATATACTGCGCAAGCTTCTTCACGTATTCAGACCTGGATACGGCATTCGGGACTTTCGCTATAGTAAGGAGCATCTCGCCGGCTATCTTTGCCTTTGAATTAATATCGCTGCCTTTATGCTTTGATTTTAATACGTTATATTTGTAGTCAAAAAAATCAATGCTTTTATCTATGCATTCCTTGAATTTTTCAACGCCCTGTTCCCTTACCATCCTGTCAGGATCAAAACCCTGCGGCAGGGCGGCAACTTTGACATTAAAGGATTCTGAAACCGCTATGTCAAGGCCTCTTAAACTTGCCGACTCTCCTGCTGTATCAGGGTCAAAAACCATTACAATGTTTTTTGTAAACCTTTTTAACAATTTCACCTGCTCAACAGTAAGGGCTGTCCCCAAAGAGGCGACTATATTGTCCACGCCTGCCTGAAAAGGCATCAGAAAATCCATATACCCTTCCACGATTATTACAGAATCCTTTTCTCTTATGTGCTGGGCCGTCCAATTTAAACCGTAAAGGTTGTTTCCTTTATTATACACCGGGGTCTGGGGCGAATTAACATACTTGGGAAACGCCTCATCAAGCACCCTTGCGCCAAAACCCACAATCTTACCCTTGTTGTCATGAATAGGAAATATAACTCTGTGCCTGAACCTATCATAGGAATTACCGTCTTTGCCTGTTACAGTAAGGCCGGCGCGCTGCAGGAACCCGGGATCAAAACCTTTTTTACCGGCAAAATTCAAAAAGGCATCCCATCCCTGAGGCGCATAACCAAGTTTTAACTTTTTTATTGTTTCTTCCTTTATCCCTCTTTTTTTAAGATAGCTTACCGCGTCATTGGCGGAGTCAGTTTTAAGCAGCGTGTAATGGTAAAAATGCGTCGCTGCTTCATTGGCCGAATGAATCTTGGCGGCTTCAGAGCGCGCGCCGGGATTTGCGGCCTGCGTCCTGGGTATCTCAATGCCTGCCTTGGCTGCTATCAACTCTACTGCCTCCGGAAATTCAAGACGCTCATACTTCATCACGAAAGCAAAAACATTGCCTCCTGCTGCGCAACCAAAACAATGGAATATCTGCTTATCCGGGCTCACCATGAATGACGGCGTCTTTTCATGATGAAAAGGGCAGTTGGCGCGAAAATTCCTTCCGGCCCTTTTTAAAGGTATATAGCCGGATATTATTTCAACAATATCCGTCCTGTCCAATATCTGGTTGATTATTTCATCCGGTATCATAAAATCTACCTAGCGACCCTTACAAACCCCGAACAACCCAAAATTTGTATTTTTTCTTTTTTCACTAATTGATCCAGTAATAGATTTATACCAATGGTATCGCTGGGGATATGGCCCGCAACAATAACATTAAGGTGTTCCTGCTGCGCCTTCTTCACATGCTCGTCGCTTAAATGCATGCAGACTATTGTTGATATCCCGGCCTTGGATAATTCTTTAAAAATATCCTTTGACCCCTCTGTGCCTCCGGTCATATCAACCATTACCCTGCCTGTGTGTTTTTTTTCAGAGCCCAGAAAAATCTTAGGCCCGGCGTTGTGTTTCGACGCTTCTTTGTATTCCGGAACACTTTTAAGAAGCTTTACAAGATCTGAGATGAATTCCGGTTTTTCCTTGTCTATAAGCTTCTGCAAATACGCTGTGACATGATTATCGGCAGGCGTATGCGCGCACATAAAATTAATCCCCAGAAGCCTGGCCGCATCCACTGCCCTTGCATGGTTGGCAGGATGCACTCTTCTTTCAACCTCTTTTATTCTTTCATGAAGAAGCGACTCGGCTATATTTATGGGAACACCTATCTGAGCCGCTATATCTGTCTGCATATGCATAACCTGATAAAATCCTGCAAGCGCAAAACCCTCTGGATGATGGGCCATTACCAAATCCACAGGCTTTCCGTTTTGCTTTAAACGGTCAGCCAATACAATTTCGCCGACCTCCATATCTATGCCTACAAGTATTGATTTTATTTCTTCCTTAGGATTGCCGTTTAAGATACGCGTATCGGCATAAGGATTTACCAGCGACTCTTTATCAAAATTCTCTTTATCCCCGGGCTTTAACTCATCAAAATCCTTTTTGGCTTTGTTAAGCGCGTTCTGCACGGCTTTTGCGCCGCGCGGATCCTGTTCAATGCCTTTTTTTACCACAAATTCATAAATATCACCTAACTTCAATTTACACCTCCGATTTTTCCAGTAGAATCTCTTTGGTTGAAAAATCGTCCCGAGCCACAAGCTATCACGTTTAGTGACGAGGGACAAATAATTATTACTCCGGCAGTATCTTATTGAGTACACCCTTGGCTTGACTGTTTACATATACTATGTAAACACCTGAAAAAGACTTTTCCTGGACAGATCTTTTTATATAATCAAATGCGCTCCAGTTCAATATCATAAAAAACAGGCATGCTATAACAATACCTCTTATTAATCCGGAAATCATGCCTACTGTTGAATCAAAAAACTTGACAAACCGTATCTGCGCTATTTTTTGTATCAAAGTAAAAATTATTTTGCATGCAAACAGGCATGCAAGTAGAATCAAAATGAAAGATATTGCTGCAAGCTGAGTCTCTTCTATTGGAATAGTAATATAATTACTTACAAGAAATACTACCCTATTGTAAAAATAAAAGGCCGCAAGGCCTGAAATGCACAACCCTGCTGCCTTATAGATATCTACAGACAGCCCATTCTTAAAACCCATGTAACTTGTTCTAATTAAAAGGATTACAACAAATATATCAAACCAATTCATATTATTGGGGATCTACTTTTTTAAATGTTTTATTAGGTTTTATCAGTAAAGTATACCATATAAAACCAATTTTGTCAAGACAGGTTGGATACAAAAAGTAGGTACTTTATTGCTGGAAAGAAACCGCTACGGTGAACTCTTCCTTGTCAGCTCCAAATTCCTCAGGAAAATCACCGAATGGCGAGGCAAGCTTAACGCTTTGCAGCACAACGTCTCCGGCTAACTTACTATCCTCGCTTACAATAACAGGCTCATCAAAAAGGTTCCCCTTAGAATCAAGGATAAACCTTATGATACACTCACCTCTTAAGTCGGGATCGTAAAAATTCTTGATTGCTGTATCATGAATCTTATTCTTGATACCCAAAAAATAACTGCTGTAATTACTCTTTTGTATCAAAGAAACTACAGCAGGCTCTTCTTCTTTTTTAACCTCAACAACAGGCTCTTTTTTTTCTACTTTTTCCTGTTTTTTCTTGCCGACTAACTCTTTTTTCTGTTCGGCAAGATTACTTTTTTGGCGGGCTAACTCCTCTTTTTGCCTGGCCTGTTTTATTTTTAAATCCTCAATCTCAACACTGTCTTTAATCTTATCAACAAGCGCCTCGTGCCTGCGCCATTTTTCCGTTTCGCTAAACATAGATTCCCCGGTAACTATATGAGGCGTTAAAAGTACTACTATTTCTTCTTTCCTTTTCTCATTTGAAATGTTGCTGAATAAATGGCCTAAAACGGGTATGCTTCCCAAAAAAGGGACCTTTTTAGAGCTTTTATCTACAGTATCCTTTATAAGGCCTGCTATGACAACCGTGGCCCCGTCTTTTACCATAATGGTTGTTTCAGCTTCTGTTGTTGAAATAATGGGGATTGTGTTATTGTCAGAAGTTGTGTAGTCCCCGCTTTTTGTGCTTACCTCAGGTTTTATTTTCATCGTGATAAAGCCATTCTCGTTTATCGTGGGAGTCACATACAGTTTAACGCCCAAATCCACAAAAGTCACGCTTTCGGCTGTAGTAGTCGTCTGCTGGCTTGATACGACCGATTGTGTAGAATAAGGCTGTCTTGTGCCGACCAATATTTTTGATTCCTGATTATTTAAAGCCATTATCTTTGGCGCGGATAAAGTATTTACATCGCCAACTTCTCTTAAGGCGTCTATAAGGCTTGAATAATCGCCCTCATCCGTTGGGCTGCCGCCTCCGGCGATTGTGCCTATCTTAACAGTGCCGCCTGATGTAAGGCCAAGCTTCAGGTTCTGGGTTAATCTGAAATACTTATCCGCGATTACATCCCAGTCTATGCCCATCTTAAAATTGTCGCTTAGAGTAACCTCTAAAATCTTTGCCTCTATCATCACCTGGGCATCCTTCTGGTCAAAAGCGTTTATCAATTTCTCGATTTTTTCAAGCTGTTGGGGCACATCTGTAACGGCTATTTTGTTTGTCCTGGCATCTATTTTTATGTACCCTAAATTTTTAGTCACCAACTCAGAAACATTTTTCTCAATGTCTTCGGCCTTTGCGTATTGCAATGAGAATATCATTGTGCGCGTAGGTTCATCCATTTCATCTATCATACGCTTCATCTGCAAGATACTGGCAGGCACATCCATGAGGACAATTGTATTAGAGCCCTCGTCGGCTATAACCTTGCCGACATTGGTCTTTGCCTGCATCAAAACCTTGCTTACGTCCGCTGCCTTGGCGTATTGCAGTTTAGCTATATATACCCTTTTCTTATCGTAAAATTTTTCTCCATAAATAAGTTCATAATCCCTGTCTGTCATAACGTTTATTATATTGCCCTGTTTTTCATAGGCAAGATTATTTGCCACCAGCACTATCTGCAGGGCATCCCATACATTTACATCCTTTAAAAATATCGTAACGCGGCCTATAACATTTTTGCCGGCCACTATATTTAAACCGCTTTTCATCGAAAGTATCTTAAGAACATCCAGTATATCCATGCCTTTTATATCAAGCGTTATATTTTCGCTTGTTACCGCTGCCGATTGATCAACGTCCTGACAGAACGCGTTAAATTGCGAAAACAAAAATAAAACAGCAAACAATACTGATATTTTCTTTATTTTTATGTTTAACATATAAAATTCCCCTCTACCCGCATATAATGTTTATATTATAGCGTCAAAACAAATATTTCACTGCCAAGTTTTAATTTTACCTTATTCTCTTCTACGCTGTCTATGATTATATCGCCAATCTTGTCATTTTTTACAACAAAATATGTTTTTTGAGTCTTTGTATCCTCTATGACTGCCTGCGGGTTTCTACCGGCAATAACACCTTTTAATATTAATGTCTGCGCCTCAGTAGCTGCTATGGTTGTATTGGATGATTCTTCGACAAGAGAAGCCTTAAACAAATTCTTTGCGCCTATCTTCTGCGTATAATAATCCAGCTGCCTGGCAACGCTAATATCGGAAGATTTTTGTTTGGCGTTTTGCGGGGAAGAATCCTCGTGGATAATGTCGGTGCCTGATTTTTTTATTGAATCAGATATTCGAGGCGCAGTAAATACGAATAAATCATACAACAGATAAACCAAAACCAGTAAAAATAAAACTGCCAGGATGTTATTTATACGCGCTAATTTTAATCTGTTAAAATCCATCATTAATCCTTAAATAAAACTGTTGAGATAAAAACCCTTGCCTTAACAGAATCGCTGCCGCCGGATGTGGCAATTAAACTCATGCTGTCAACCTTTAACATGCGTTCCGGGCTTTGGAGCTGGTATAAAAAACCGGCCAAGTCCTTAACCGGCGAATCCAACTCTGTCTCTACAATAAATTTTTTGCATAATTTATCGCTCTTAACCGCGCTTGGCTTTAAGGCCCTGATATAAACACCGCTGTTTCTGGCCGTCTCTTCTATCTGCGATGACACAAATGCCATATATTCTTCGTCGGATCCGGATTTCTTTATCGCCGCTATATATTTTTTATACTCGGCGCTATACTCTTTTAGATCCCTTACAGCTCCCAGGTATTTTTTTAGCTTAACCTGCCGTAAGGCGATCTGACTGTCCATGCCTGACCATTTTTTTACAGCCGGCTCCAACACAACCGCATAAAACGCGCTGACTGATATAATAATAATCAGGGCTATAAATATATTTTTCTCTCTTTTTGATAATGAAGTAAAAGCCATATATCCACCGCTTTAATCAATGTTTTAAAATACAATTTATATTAAAATCTACTGTTTCCGCTTGCGCAATCCTTCTTTTGTTAGCGGAAACAAGCTTGGCATTTTTAAAATTTTCAGAAGCCTCCAGCGCAGATACCGCGCTAAATATAAGCGCCATAGAATCGCAGTTACCGCGCAATACTATCGAACCATCGTCATTAAGCGAAAAATTTGAAATCTTCAAACCATTTGGTATGATAGCGTATAATTCTGCCAGCATGCCAAGGGCTGTGTCGCCTTCGCCTGACTGGCGCCTGATAATCTTTATTTTATCCGACAGCGCCGCGGCCTTTTGCGCATACGGTTTAAGCTGCGCAAGCTGCCTGCCAAGATGATTAATATAAAGCTGCTTACACAAAAAACGCCCGCCTATAACAATGATGATGCAGCACAATATCGCAAAAACAAGCGAATAAAACTTAAAGATCTCGGATTTTTCTTTTTTGCGCTCTGTTGCCAGCTTTATTTCCTGCGGCAGAAGATTCATTTTTATCTTATCAGCTGAAAGAGCAACGCCTAAAACAGCTGTCAAAGAAACAGGCTTATCATGAGAGGCCTGCTGCCTTGCGTCAAGAAACTCAACGGATACGCCAAATTCCTTAGAGAGATTGTTATCAATCTGGCTGAAAAATTTAGACACGCCTCCTGTAACAACTATCTTTGCCACCTTTACATCGGTTGCCGTATATTCTTTTTTAAAAGCTACATAGGAAAGCTTTATATGCTCCTTTAAAGTATCAGCCCACTGCCTTACACGCGTCAAAGCGCCTGAATCATAAAGCGCTATAGCGCCGTGACTAAATGACCTTGTAAACAAAATATCTCTGCCTCTAGATATTATCAACTCTGTGGAAGCGCTATCAACGTCAACAAGTAAATATAATGTTTTTTGGTCCTGGTTTATCCTGCTGGTAAACAAAAAAAAGTTCAAAACAGCCTCTGTGCTGAGGCACAGTTTATCCGGCGCTATACCAATGGCCTTAAGGATTTGCTGATGTTTTTCTATAACATCCTTTTGCGCCGCGGCAAGCATCACCCTGGAGTAACCCTTTTCGTCGGCGCTTAAAGTTATATGCCCGGTTACGATATCCTGTCCGGAAAACGGCAGTTGCTTTATTGCCTCAAACTCAAGCATTTTTTCTATTTCAGATTCATTAACCGAAGGAAGCCTTAAAAACCTCACTGTAACAAACTGCCTGGGCAGGCAGCTATAAACTGTTTTTGGATTACTTTTTAAAAATCCCCATACAAGCCTGGCAAATTCCCTGCGCGAAGCCTTATTATTAATATCCAGATTAAACTGCGCAACATATGTTTTATCGGGAAGCGCCAATTTAAGCCAGTTATTCGAAAAATCTATTACCGCTATTTCAGGATTTTTTTTAAATAACATATTTACTATCCTGGTTCCAATACAAAAATTCAAAATCACCGTTTTCTTTAAACCTGACTATGGCTTCTATCGAACCGGACTTAACCCTGAAAACAGAAGAAACTACGCTTATAAGCTTCTGCTGATAGGCTACCCCCAGCTCGGGATTGTCAGAAAGTATATTTCTTACGCTGGCTGAATTATGTAATATATACGCCTGGCCGGCTGAATCATCACTGGCTATAGCAACAAACCAAACGCCTTCGCCTGAATCCTGAAACCATTTTCTCGTTGACAAAATATAATCAGCCAGCTCTTCTGTTAAAACCGCTGATAAAACAACGCGTGAAGCTGTATTTATATTAACAGCGCCGCTGCCATAAACAGTAATATCCCTGATTATATCATAAAAAATATCTTCTGTCATGCCTTCAGCCAGTAAGATCTCGCTGGCTGTATCAAACCTCAAATTCTTATCTCTGTAATTAATCACGGCCTCGGCAAGGGTTACGGATGTTTCATCATCAACGCCTTTATACCGTAAAAACGCTGTCAACGCCTCAAGAGAGGCTTTGTTTATATTTATATTTGCCTGCTCATCTGAAAAGTTTTCATTGCCAAGCCATGGTTGATTAAAAGAATCGGCATAAATCACATTACCTGAATCAATGTATTTTAATCTCTTATTAACGGCATCTTTAACGCCTGCCTTGGCAGCATAAAACGCCTTCTGCTTATTAAGCCTGTTTCTTGTAAGCTTAATCTCGGCAGAAAGCCTATGGCCAAGGGTTATAGCCAGCATAGATAATATAATAAGTATCCAAAGGCTGACTATAAGTATAGCGCCTTTATCATTATGCCGCGGCATCTGGTTTTACCCCTGCGTAAAGAACAACTATTTTTTCCTGTATTTGGGCTGTTGTAACAGAAATCTTTATTGCGCGGCATTCAGGCCTATTTTCAGGATCAAATGAATCAACCCATTCATAACTGTTTGGATCCTGCGGATTTTTACAAAGATAAATAAAACTTAACGCCTTAACAGGGCTGAATAATTCTTCGGATATAACATCTTTTGAATCCAACGGCTCGTATGTACGGGTTAAAGCGTTGTTTGCTTCGTTTAAGAAAAATCTTGCTTTTGCCGGGCCGCGCACATTCTTAAGATAAGGTTCTTTTAAAAACGATAAACTATTTTTCTCTGCCGTAAATTTTACCTTTTCACTCGGCACAAAACTGGCTATCTCATCAGCCATTAAATCAAGCGCTGCTGCAACCTGCTGGTGGTCGCGCGATTCACTGTTAAGGCGTCTCGACGTAATAACACCTGAACCAAAGGCATAATATATCCCTACGGCGATAACAGAGAATATCAGAACCGATATTATGATTTCAATGAAAGTAAAGCCTTTTTTATTACTTCGCATTATTGACAACATATGTCAGAACCGATAATGACTTCGCTGAGGCTTGAGGGCCCCATATAACAGACAAGCTGTCAGCATCTATCTTCCACGAAAATCCGCTAAAGCGGCCTTCAAAACTACCCTCGTAACCTATCTTTTGCGGCCCGTAAAGCTCCAACTCAAGCGCTTTCTCATCCAATAAATAAGATGCATCCGAATATTCTCTTAACGACTTTACGGTTGTAATAGAAGTGTTAAAAGATTTGAGCACCATGGTAATGCCTACAACCAGTATAACCATGGCAATCAAAACTTCAAAAAGTAAAAATCCCTTATTCATTATCCGTCCAGTTCGTTATGTCATCGGCGCTTTCAGAGCCGTCCGGGCCCAAAGAATAAATATCATAATCATTATTATGCGCGCCCGGGCTTTTATAAATATATTCCTTTCCCCACGGATCAATGGCCTTCTTTTTAAGATACGGCCCGTGCCAATTATCACCTCCTGAACCCGGCTTAATCATTAAATCGTTCAAACCCTCAGGATACGAACCGTTATCAAGCTCATACATATCAAGAGCAAGCGATATGCTGGCTTCTATATCTGTTTTCGCAGCAGCCTTTCTGGCCTGCTCAGACCTGCCTGCAAGCCTTGGCGCAACCATAGCAACAAGTATGCCCAGTATTACAACCACCAGCATTAATTCCACAAGCGTAAATGCTTTTTTATTACGTTTATTCATAAAATCCTCCAAATTTTCCAGTAGAATATTTTTGTCCGAAAATTTGTCCCGAGCCACCCGCTGTGGGGACACACCTTTAAGGTGTGTCCATAAATGGCGAGGGGCTAAATGTTATCTTACCGTTAAATTCATCTGAAATATGGGTAGAAGCATTGATATAACCATAAAACCGACAACGCCGCCCATCACAATAATTATCAACGGCTCAAGCACCGCAGTAAAAACGCCTACAAGCCTGTCTACATCCCTCTGGCACGAGACAGAAACTTTAAGAAGCGCTTTCTCAAGATTTCCGCTCTCGTCGCCAACAACTATCATATTATTAACAAAATCAGGAAATTGCTCAGCCTTTGCAGTTGCCTTTGAGAAAGACAACCCTGAGATTACATCCGTGGTAATATTTTCGATATCCCTGCTTACCGCCTCATTTTCAACAACAGACCCTGAAATCTTCAAGGCCTCAAGCATCGGCACGCCGCTTGATAAAAGCGTGGACAGTGTTTTTGCAAACCTGGCAATTTCCGCCTTTTTGATAAAATCTCCGGCAACAAACAATTTAAGTTTAAAACTATCCAGTATAAATTTTCTCTCTTTTGATTTCTGCTGCCTTTTTATTACAAATATAACCGCCACCGATAAAACCAGTATAATCCAACCGTAATTCAAAAATAAGGCGCTTAATTTTATCAGCATAAGCGTTGGCAGAGGCAATTCCTGGCCTATGTCTTGAAATATAGAAACAAGCCTTGGAATAACAAACGCCAAAAGAACTACTATTGTAAAAAACCCCACTACAATCATTAAAAAAGGGTATGCCAAAGCAGACCGCACCTTGTTGCGCAGCTGGTCTTCTGCGTCCGCATAATCAGCCAACCTGTTTAAAATTTCATCCAGCGCTCCGGCTGCCTCGCCTGATTTAACCATCGATACATATATCTTGGAAAAAATCTTAGGATGCCTGGCCAAGGCCCCTGAAAAAACACCGCCATCCGTGACAAAACCGCGCATATCTTCAAGAATAATCCTAAGCTTAGGCTTTTCTGTCTGACGACATAGTACATTCAAAGAAGCAACTAAAGTAAGGCCCGAAGATAAAAGGTCTGCCATTTGTCTTGTAAACAATAAAATATCCCTGGCTGTTATCCTATTTTTGATGCTAAAAATCGGTACTATTGCGCCGCGGAATTGCTCCTCTACATCCAAAGGAAAATATCCCATCTGGCTTATTTTGTAAATAGCAGACCTTTTGGTTTCAGCCTCTATGACGCCTTCTTTTAAATCATTAGGCCCACTTTTAGCTTTATAAATAAATCGTGCCATTAAAACCTTATTCCTGTTTTAGTTCGCATACCCTTGCCACTTCGCTTATAGTGGTTATGCCTTTGATTACTTTTTCAAGCCCGTCCTGCATAAGCGTATGCATACCAAGTTCAAGGGCCTTGCGCTTTATCTGGTCCGCCGATGCCTTTTTAACAACCAATTCGGATATCGGCTCGCTTAATACCAAAAATTCATATATGCCGGTCCTGCCGCGGTAGCCTGTAAACTTGCAATCTTCACAACCTGTTCCATGGTAGATATTAATCTTATCGGCATTAATTCCAAAATCCGGCTGTTGCTTTAAAAAAGCGAGTTTTTTTAAGATATCCTTTTTATCCTTTATAACAACCTTGCATTTAGGGCATATTGTCCTTACAAGCCTTTGAGCTATTATGCACTCTACGGAAGAACTGACCAGAAACGGCTCTATACCCATATCAATAAGCCTGGTAATTGCGCCCGCGGCATCATTGGTGTGAAGCGTTGAAAATACCAAATGCCCTGTCAGCGCCACCCTTATTGCTATTTCTGCGGTTTCGGTATCCCTGACCTCTCCGACCATCATTATATCCGGATCATGCCTTAACGACGAACGCAGGCCCTCGGCAAAATTCAACCCTATCTTAGGCATTACCTGTATCTGCGTTACGCCTTCAATCTGATATTCTATCGGATCCTCTATGGTAATAATCTTTTTTGTGGAATCCTTTATCTTTGTAAGGCACGCATATAAAGTTGTAGTTTTGCCGCTTCCCGTAGGGCCTGTTACAAATATTATACCGTGCGGCTTTTTAATCATTTCTTCCAATATCTGTAAATCCGCCTCAGGCAACCCGAGCGTTGGCAGGCTATAAAGCATCCCTACCGATAAAATCCTCAGATCAACGCTCTCGCCGTAAGGCGTAGGCAATATGCTGACTCTTATGTCTGTCTCATTATTTGTTATTTTCAGTTTTATCCTGCCGTCCTGCGGAAGCCTTCTCTCTGCTATATTCATACCAGCCATAATCTTTATCCTGGAGATAATTGGAAGCTGAAAATACTTTACTGTTGCCGGGATTGCCGCATCATATAAAACACCGTCTATCCTGTAACGTATCTTTAAATCATTTTCAAACGGCTCTATGTGGATATCGGTTGCCCGCTCAGAAACAGCTTCAAGTAATATTTGATTTACAAATTTTATTATAGAGGCGTCTTCGGCCATATCCTGCAGATCCTCTGATTTTGAAGGCACTATATCAGCCAACCCCTGCCTGCTGCTATCGCTCATCATCTTTTCAATAGTCTCGGCTCCTATGCCATAATAACGCTTAATGGCCTCAAGTATATCGCTTTCGCTGGCTAAAGCAGGCTTCACATCCATATTTAACAAAAGTTTCATATCATCCAACAGGCGTATATCCAAAGGGTCTGACATGGCAATAGTAATGCTGCCGCCTTCTACAGAAACCGGCATAATTTTAAAATGGCACGCAAATTTCGCAGGCACTTTACTTACAATATCCTGGTTTATTTTAATATTCTCTATGCTTATATAATCAACTTTTAACTGTTCGGCAAGAATAGAAAATAATTGCTCTTCTTTTGTAAAACCCATATTAAGTATTGTCTCACCCAAAAACTTTCCTGTTTTTTTCTGAAGCCTTAAAGCCTGCTCGAGCTGTTGATTGGTTATAAGGCCCTTCTGAACCAGCATCTCGCCTAAAAGAAGGGTATTTCTTTTAATTTCCATTTATAGCCCCCGTAACATAAGAACGTGAAATCATGTTTATCCTAACGTTCACTATTTTATTAATCAGGCAATCCGCGCCGTCAAATAAAACCTTTATATACGTATCTGTGTAACCTGTTAACATGCGCGTTTTTTTATCGCGCGAGGTTTCAACCAAAACACTGACCGTTTTGTCTTTAAACTTATTAGCGTAAGACTCGGCCAATTCGCCTGCCAAATCAATTACGGCTTTCACCCTCCTGGATTTTTCTTTTGCCTCAGGCTCGCCGGGCATATTAAACGCTGCTGTGCCTTTGCGCGGGCTGTAGCCAAATGCATGTATACGCATAGGCTTTACGGCCTTAATAGTATTCAATGTATTTTTAAATTCCTTGTCTGTTTCCGACGGAAACCCCAAAAGCACATCTGTTGAAATAGCTATCTCCGGTATACTGGCCCGTATCCTTTTTATTAAATCCACAAATTCACCGGCAGTATATTTTCTATTCATGCGCTTAAGTATTTTATCGTCTCCGCTTTGAAGAGGTATATGCAGGTGCCTGCATATTTTTTCAGACGATTTGATCTTTTTTATCAATGACTCGCTGACATTTAACGGCTCTATGGAACTCAGCCGGATCCTGGCAATGCCTTTTACTGATTCTATTTTATCCAAAAGCTTAACGATATCGCTGTAAGCGCCCAGGCATATACCGCACAGAACAATCTCCTTAAAACCGGCTTTGGCAAGACGTCCGGCCTCATTGAGTATTTCGGATTCATCCCTGTTTCTTGCTGCGCCTCTTACCATGGGCACCTTACAATAAGAACAAAAATTATCGCATCCGTCCTGAATCTTGACAAAAGCGCGGTTGTGGCCTGTAAATCCTGAAAGGCCGCAGGATGAAGAAATCAATTCGCCTTTTTTGAGAATTTCGGCATCCGGGCATATCCTTTTGATTATATCAGCGTCTTTTTCAACATAGCAGCCTGTAACAACAATTCTTGAGCCCGGGTTTAGACGCATTGCCTTGCGCAACAAACTACGCGAATCGCTGTCAGCCGATGAAGTTACAGTACAGGTATTTATTATATAAATATCTGCCGGATTTCCATTGGCTTGGCTAAAACCCATGGAGGCAAATTGCTGGCGGATAATCTGCGATTCGTATTGATTAACCTTGCATCCTAAATCGTATATTTTATATGTCGTCATAACATCAACCTAATATATAATCTAATATTGATAATATATACAATCCGGCTGTCTCAGTGCGCAAGACCCTTTCTCCAAGCGAAACCAGTTTAAACCCGTTATCCTTCGCGTGCTTTATTTCATCAGGCGTAAAATCACCCTCCGGGCCGATAAATATAGATATTGTAGGGTCGGATTTTAAACTCTCCCCTACATTTAATACATCCTGCAATTTAATTGTATCCTTATCTATGCATGCAAATAATTTTATATCGCTATTTTTTAAAACAGAGATTGCTTCTTTAACCGGCATAACATCTTTGATTTGCGGAATAACCGGCCTACCGCATTGTTTTGATGCCTCGGATGCAAGACTTTGCCATCTTTGCCCTTTGCCTGTTTTAATAACAGATCTGCCTGCGGCAACAGGCACTATTCTCTCAACGCCCAATTCGGTTGATTTTTCTATTATAAAATCCATTTTTGATAATTTATTCGGTATGGCCTGGGCGAGAGTTACTTTGTAGGCAGTTTCTTTTGCCAGAGAAAATTCTTTTGATATGATTTTAGCGCTGTTTAAATCCTGCAATGCACAATTATATTTATTTCCTTTTCCGTCAAAAATCTCTATCCTGTCTCCCTTTTTCAGCCTTAAAACATTTTTTATATAATGCGCGTTTTTATCATCGAGGTAAATTTTGTCTTTGGTTATATTGCCTGGAGAACAATAGAATCTTCTCATATTTTTAATTGAGTGTTCTACTTCGCCCTACTCAACGTTATTGCTGGTATGGGCTTCGTAGCACCATTCTGCTTCGCCTGATTGCTGCGTAGCCCTTACCATAATTTTCCAAGCTAAGGGCGAAGCAGAATGGTGGAGCTACCGGGAGTTGAACCCGGAACTCTACGTTGCGAACGTAGCGTAATCCCATTTTACTATAGCCCCTGAAATTTTATGCTATTTTCAATTGGAAATTTCATCCCGAGCCGTATGCTGTAACAATTTGCGGCGAGGGGAAAAATTACATTTTCAGCAACGTATTCAACTCATCAGGATTGGTGGCCCTGTGTAACGCCTCATCAACACTTATCTCGCCTTTGGCGCAAAGATCGGCCAGCGTCTGATTCATAGTAATCATACCTATCTTTTTACCGGTCTGAATGGAAGTATAAATCTGAGGCAGCTGATTTTCTCTTATCAAACTGCGTATAGAAGGAATAACATTCATGACTTCATAAGCAAGGGCCCTGCCTGGGCCGGACTTGTGAGGTATTAACTGCTGCGATAACACGCCGATTAAGGCCATGGACAATTGAACCCTTATCTGCTGTTGTTGATGCGGCGGAAAAACATCTATAATCCTGCTTATCGTATGTATGGTATCTGACGTGTGCAACGTAGCTAATATAAGATGGCCTGTCTCGGCCAATGTAAGGGCAGTGTGTATGGTTTCAAGGTCTCTCATCTCTCCTACGAGTATAATATTCGGGTCCTGCCTGAATACGCGCCTTAACGCCTCTGCGAAAGACAATGTATCAGTGCCTACCTCTCTCTGGTCTATTGTAGATTTCTTATGTTTATACAGGTATTCTATAGGATCCTCTATTGTAACTATATGAGCAGACTTGTTCTGGTTTACATAATCTATCATTGCCGCTAATGTGGTTGATTTACCGCTGCCGACAGCGCCTGTCACAAGAAAAAGGCCGCTATGACGCATCGAGAATTCTTTTACTGTTTGAACCGGAAGGTTTAATGATTCCATGGCCGGTATATCATAAGGGATAAGCCTAAGGCATAACCCTATACAGTTTCTTTGAAGATACATATTCACCCTGAACCTGCCCAGGCCGCTGACACCGTATGAAAAATCAAGCTCTTTTGTCTTTTCAAACTCATCTATCTGCCTGCTGTTTAACATGCTGTATGCAAGCGATTTTGTGGCGTCGGAACTTAACGGCTTATCAAAATTGATAAATTTAAGGTCCCCGTCAATCCTGAATTGAGGCGCTATGCCTGTGGTTATATGCAAGTCAGAGGCCTTTTGCTCAACCATGAGTTTTAATAATTCCATTATCTCCATATTATCAGATCTCCTTTTTGCGCCGAATCGTTAAAAAAGAGGCTAAAGGAATAAGGGAATTTTCACCCTTTTAGCCCCCTCTAACCCCTTTAAATAAAATCTCTATTAAACGGCTTTAAACCAGGTATCCTCATCCATCCACCCGATACGACGAGGAACTTCCAAAACTATCCTCTCACCCAAAATAAGTGGCAATACAGAAACCCCTACCTCTATATTCAGCCTGTCAACATTAAACACAAAATATCCCGACTGAGGGGCATCGCTTATTGATGAATCAAGTTTCGCCGCCATCTTTATAAAGCTTGATATCGAAGATAAAGCGCCTAAAGGATATGACGCTATTTTATCGAGTTTTTTGTCGTTTCTGAAAAATATCTCTATGCGGTTTTTTTCAGGCTGTATATGTATGCTAGTCACGCTGTTTTTATGCGCCCTTTCTATAAGAAGCCTTATCAGGCTGGGCGCAAGCGGCCAGCTGTATTTATACCTTTTGTCAAATATGCTTTGCGCGTTATCCTGGTCACTGCCACCGGCTGGCTTTAAAAAAACTCCCGTATAAAATGATTCTATACTCTCCTTAATCTGCTTTAACGAGCTGACTACACGCCTAATCCTGCACCTTGTAACTGTTTCCAGATTTTCCACTGTCAATAAATCCAGAGGATCATGCATGGCTACGGTAAGCGTATCATCTTCCCTTGAAATAGGCACTACATTAAGCCTCTTGGCTATTGACTGAGGCAATGAATTTATGGCCTCAGGCTGAACCTTTGAATAACTGTTCAGATTTACATAAGGCACGTCAAAATACGAGGCAATAAAAGGCGCAAAATCCTCGTCCTTAACCACGCCCAGATCTACAGTAAGACGGCCAAGAGAAATACGCTCTTCTGACCTGTTCTGATATTCCAGTAATTCATCAAGCTGATACTGGTTTATCAGATTCGCCTCTATCATACTTTGGCCTATCGGCTTCATTCTGTTATCTGTCCTGTCTGATCTATACTCAGATCATTACCTGACCCATCATTTTTCGTAGCTGTCGCTGTAAAAGTAACCGTATCTGCAGAGTCAATTGTATAATCATAGTACTGAGATGTGCCATTAGGATCGTCTAAATAACTTATCATATTATCGAAGCTATCTGAATACGTCTTTTTATCCAACCTGTAAATCTTTTCGGCATTATAGATTAATTCAAGGGTTGTCCTGGCTTCTCTTTCCCTTGCGTTTTCCATGGATTTATTAAATGAGGGTATTGCTATCGTAGCTAAGATTCCTATTATTATAACCACTACCATAAGTTCGATTAATGTAAACCCTTTTTTGTTTTTCATAACTAAACCTTTCTCTCCCAATTTATACCTTAAATATACTACTTCAATACTGTATTGTCAACAATTATTGGCCTGCGCCGCCGGTTGCTATCTTAAATATGGGTAGATACATAGCTACAACCAAAGTGCCCACTGTAGCGCCCATAAATATCAAAAGTAACGGCTCAAAAGCGGCTGTAAGCCTGTCCACCATTGTATCCATTCTTTCCTGATAATAGGTAGCAACGCGGTCAAACATTTCGCTTAATCGGCCTGTTTCCTCACCTACGTTTATCATTTGCGTAACTATCGAAGGAAATAATCCTGATGCATCCAAAAGGCCGCTCAATGACTTACCTGTCCTGACATCATCGCGTATACCGGCTATGGCATCTTCATATATCTTATTACCGCAGGATTTGCCTATTATATCAAGGCCTGTCAATATAGGTATGCCGCTTTTTATCAAAACGGCAAGGCCATGGGCAAAACGCTCTATTATGGAACTTTGCGCCAAAACGCCCATAAGAGGTATCTTTAATTTAAAACTGTCAAGCATAATCCTGCCTGCCAATGTCTTATTTACATAAACCTTTGCGGCATAAAATACTCCGCCGGTGATAATCAACATAAAAATGATATACCTCTGCATAAACTTGCTGAATTGCATAACTGCCATTGTTAAAGCAGGCAGCTCTATATTAAAACCCTTATAAATATCGCCGAACATCGGAATTATCTTTAGAGTAAATATAAGTATGGCTGCCACGCAAACTACAAGCAGTATAACAGGATAAACCATCGCGCCCTTTACCTTGCGCATCACGCTGCCGGCGCGTTCCAAGTAAACGGCAAGATGATCAAATGTCGCGGAAAGCTGCCCGCTTGCCTCGCCTGCCTCAACCATGCTTACCCATAGAGGTTGAAATATCTTTTTATTCTTAGCCAGGGCATCATGCAGGCTGCAGCCTTCCTCAATATCTGCACTGATTTTATCAATAGCCTCATACAGCGGCCTGGAAGCAGTCTCCTTTAACATTATAGAAAGGCTGCGCAGTAAAGTAACTCCGGCGTTAAGAAGCGTGGCCATTTGCCGGCAGAAAAAAGCAAGGTCTTCAGGTTTTAAGCTACGCCGTAATTTTTTTACACCTGACTTAGCCTTAGTTTTCTGGGCAATAGCTGACACGGAAACAACTACAAGGCCTTTGGATTGTATAGACGTTATAACATCGTCTTTATCGTTGGCCTCTGTTATGCCATGTACGAGCTTACTGTCTTTATCTCTTGCTGAATATCTGAATTTAGCCATATTTATTCGTATGCCGCGGCAAGAACCTCTTCCATGCTGGTCAGCCCTGAATTTACTTTGCTTATGCCATCAAAAAGAAGCGAAGCCATACCCTCTTCCTGGGCCTTTTTCTTTATTTCAACAGTTGTAGCATTGGTATATACAAGCTCTTTTATTGCCGGGGTCATAAATAACACTTCATATATGCCTATTCTTCCTTTATACCCGCTCTTTCTGCATTCAGGACAGCCTTTTGATTTATATATTGTATCCGCAAGATTAAATTTTTCTTTTTCTTCCTTGGACGGCTGGTAAGGCTCCCTGCATTTCTGGCACAGGCGCCTGACAAGCCTTTGCGCTTCAATCAGTATAAGCGAGGAGCCTATAAGGAAAGGTTCTATTCCGAAATCCTTTAATCTTACAATAGAACTAGCGGCGTCATTTGTATGCAGTGTTGACAAGACAAGATGTCCGGTAAGAGCGGCTCGGACACAACTTTGGGCAGTCTCAAGATCTCTTACCTCTCCTACCAGTATAATATCAGGATCCTGGCGCAGAGATGTACGCACGCCTGAAGCAAACGTAAGGCCTATATTTGTCTTAACCTGCATCTGGTTTATGCCATCTAACCTGTACTCAACAGGGTCTTCAATAGTTATTACGTTTTTATCAGGCGTGGCAATTTCTCTTAACGTGGCATACAATGTCGTGGATTTTCCGCTGCCTGTAGGGCCTGTAATAAATATAAGGCCGTACGGCCTGTTTACGGCCTGCCTGTAGTACTCGAGCATCTTACCGCCAAAACCCATGTCTTCAAGCTTAAACATTATTGATGCCTTGTCAAGAAGCCTTATAACTATTTTCTCGCCAAAGATAGTAGGAAGCGTGGATACCCTGAAATCCACAATCTTAGGCCCTATCTTTAATGAAAATGCGCCATCCTGCGGAAGCCTTTTTTCAGCAATATCCATCTTTGACATTATCTTAAAGCGCGATACTATCGCGGATGTAAGCTGCTGTGACGGTGGCGCCACCTCGTAAAGCTCGCCGTCTATGCGGTACCTGACGCTTAAATGCTTCTCAAACGGTTCAATATGTATATCGCTTGCGCGTGATTTTATCGCTTCAAGCAGGATAAGGTCAACTATCTTTACCGCAGGCGCAGCCTCAGCCATTGCCTGAGATTCATCCAAGGATGTACGTTCCGGACCTGATTCTGTATCAATAGTTTCGATATTTTCTATCTTATATGTATCCTCAACAGCATCCCTAAGCAATGTCTGCTCGCCATAAAACTCGTCTTGCGCTTTTTTAATGTCTATCTTGGTGGCAATAACAGGGCTGATTTCACAATTAGTAACGCTTCTGAGATTATCTATAGACATCAAATCAGACGGATCTGTAATTGCCACTGTCAATACATTGTTATCGCGCGACAAAGGTAAAACATTATATTGCCTTGCAACATCATGCGGCAAAACATTCCCAAGATCCTGATCCTGCCTGGGTTTAAGCAGGCCCTGGTCTCCTGAAACAAAAGGCACTTCAAGTTGTATGGCTAAAGTTTCGGCTATATCCTTTTCAGAAATAAAACCCAATTCAACAAATATATCGCCGATAGGACTTTTCTTGCGTTTCTGCTCTTTTAAAGCAGCCTGGATTTGCTCTTCTGTGAGCAAGCCCGCCTCTTTAAGCATTTCCCCTAATTTTAATCTCGTAGTTCTCATACAGAAGGTTTTGCCTGCATTTTTATCATTTCACTATCTATAATTAACTCCTTGGCTGAAAGCGGAGAATCCTGCTCTCTTACCAATGTATGAAATCCGCTCAACATTTTCGGGCTGGCCACATTAGCCTGGCCTGAACCCATCATACTATTTAATCCAAGTTCATGCTGCATAGCAGTCAATAACGCCGAATCGCTGTCTTTTATTATCTGCGTGGTAATAAAAACCAGTATTTCTGTATCAGACCGCTGTTTTTCATCCCTGTCAAACATCTTACCTACTATAGGGATTTCTCCCAAGAAAGGGGTTTTGCGATTAGAATCCGAATCCTCTCTGGAGATAAGCCCTGCTATTACTATAGTTTCGCCATCTTTAACCATTATAGAACTTTTAGAGCTTCTTGTTAACGGGTCATAATTGCCGCTGCCGAATGCAGATGCCCTAACCCTTGAAATCTCAGGCTCTATGGTTAAAGTAACATAATCATCCTTATTTATATGAGGTGTTACCTTAAGTATGGTGCCGACCTCATACCGCTCAAGCGCGGTTGTTGTCTGCGGAGACCCGCCTTCGCTAATAGTAACAGTTGTTGTGGCTACTGCCGCATTTTTAGTAATCTTCATTTCAGCAGTCCTGTTGTTCAAAGTAAGGAGCCTGGGCCTTGCAAGATAATTCGTGTTGGCGTCTGTTTTTATGGCCTGCAGCACCGCGGCAAAAGATGAAAAATCCACTGAGCCTATTGTCGCGGTTTTTGTAACATCTTTAAAAAGGCCTTCTTTGAAAGGCCAGTATGTGGAACGCGTGCCTGCGCCATAACTCATTAATTGGCCTGTGGAAGAGCCCCATTCTATACCTATGCGCTTTAAGGTATCTACCGATACCTCCATTATTTCTGCTGATATCAAAACCTGCTGTGCCTTAACATCAAGTTCCTTTAAAACGTCTTCTATCTGTTTTAATGCAGCCGGCGTATCTGTGATCAACAGGCTGTTGGTGCGCGAATCTATCACCAGCTTTCCGTTAGGGCTTAAAAGATTTTGCATTATAATTTCAATCCCCTGGCTGGAATCCTCTTCGCCCACGCCTGCGCCTGAAACAGTCGCATAGCTTAATTTGTATATCTTTGTCTGAAGCGCGATATTTGAAACGCCTGAATCCTTGACCATGTATATATTTGTGCCTTCCTGTTTTTCAAGTATAAACCCGTTGGCGCCGAGTATGGAGTTTAACGCGTCCTCTATTGTCACCTTATCCATAAAAAGCGTTACTTTTTTATCCTGCACATTTTCTGAAGCGACAAAATTCATGCCTGCCTGTTGCGAAAAAATCTTCAGTATCTGTTTTAACGCAACGTCCTGAAAATCCAAGGATATGCGCTTCTGCCCGTCTTTATCCTGCACAACTTCAGAGTTTCCAGGAAGCTCCTGGAAAGATTCTTCCTCTGAAAAACATAAAGGCGGGCTACCGGTAAAAACGATACCCGCCATTATCACTGCTATCATTATTCCCCGACCCCTGCCAAAAAAGAAAGTATTCATACTTTGCTCCTTTCCTGTTCTTTGCATAATTACCGGGTCGGGGTCCGCATTATGCAGAGTAAAAAATTATATTTTATTTTTTCACCTTTACCAGTATCTTTTCGCCATTATCTAAAAAATATACTCCTCTTTTATCTATATCGATTATCTGATACCCTTCCACCTCATTACCCGGAATGTAAACCTTGTCATTTATAAAAGCAAACGGCGAATCTCCGCCCCACACTACTCCGGTTATATTTACTCCAGGCAGGCTAACGCCTTCTTCATCAAACGCATCGCTATCCCTGGATGATTTCATTTTTCCGCTCAGATCCTGCGGCATACAAAAAGGATCCTTATCGCTTGCCGCAGAGGACTGGCTGGCTGATAAATCATCAACGGCCTGAATCGGCAATGGCGCCTCTTCCCGGAAAACAGGAGACATCTCCTCCATTACCGGCGAATCAACAATTGCCGGTTTTTTCTTAAACAGCATCCTGGGTAACATTATAACAAAAATACCCACGGCTATCAATAGAATTATCTGTTCTTTTTTATGTTTATCCATAAAACAAAATGCCCCTACTCGTAATAAAAACCAGATGCGTCCATTTTCACGTTTACCAGGCTATCGCCTTTTTCGATTGACAAATTATCTATCCTTGTATACATCTGTCCGGATTCAAGCCCTCTTATAAACAACATCGCTGTTTTATACGGCGCTGTAAAAGAAACACCGCAAGGTAAAAACTTATATTCTCCATCCTGAACTACGCTGCCTGTATTCATAGTGTCTATCTTTATCTGGCAGCTATTAGCCGCGTCAACAACCTTTGACAAAAACGAACCCGGCTCAGGGCTGTTGCTTTTAATGGCGGCGTATTCGCTCATCCTGGCTCCTGTATTATTGATATCAACCATAAGCAGTTTTATCTTTCTGGCTTCGCCTATTTTCACATTAAGCTTGACTGCCTTTGAAACATTGGCCTTGTAAATCATGCTGTAACCAACCAGGCACGTTAAAATAAAAACAGCCGCGGTCACAATCATTATTTTTATCTTCATGTTAATTTCGTTTTCCATACCTACTCCGTCAAACATGATATCTGAAAACCAGTCAAGGCTATATCCGAACGGTTTTCATTTAATATGGTATCAAGCCTTATATCCGTAAAACCCCCTGAAAACACACTGTCTTTCTTTAGCGCTTCCAGAAACTGGTTTATAAGTTTTATCTGGTCATCGCCTTTAACCCTATGGGCATAACCTTTTACCGAAAGCGCTTTATTTGCCGAAATATTCCTGCCTTTTGGTTTGCCGTAATTTATCTCTCCAAGCCACAGCCCATCCGGCATCAAACTTACTAATCTATCAATTTTCGAAGAAACCAAAAATTTATTTTCCTTGAGATTCGCCAGGTAATTAACCCTTTCTGCTATGCGGCGCTTGTCGCTTTCTAAGCTCTGCGTTGAAATTTTGCCGGACTTTACCTGGACAGCGGAATTTTCGCCAAGTAGATCCCTTAAATCATTCTCCAGTTTCTTCAGGTTGCCGGAATCCATAGCGTTAAACAAAAACAACAGTACTACGGCAACGCACATCTGGATGGCGGCTATTTTTATCAGTTTTTCAATCTCTATCTTTTTTATTCCGGTGCTCAAGTTTATATCTTTGGGCGTTTGATTCTGCTGCCTTAATGCAAGCCCAAGGCCTACGGCGTACTCAACAGAAAAACCTGCGGCATTTTCAATTATCGTAAATGGATTCGCCAGCTTTGCGCGCAGGTTAAAATCCCTGCCTATTTCCTGAATCTTTTGCTCCATGGTTTTATCATCCGACCAAAAAACAACCTGCTCTATTTTTTCATCCGGAAACTGCCTGTGAAAATAATCAAATGAAAGCCGCAGCTCGGGTATCATGCTTTCAATATGGCTGGCCTTGCCTGAAAAAGAAACATTCCTGGTCAAATACAGCACGTTGTTTCTTAAAAGATTAATGCTTGCCGAATCATTGCAGGCATACACCAAAGCAGCGGTCTGATTCGGCTCGATCTCTTTTGTCTTATAAAAAAACCTCATAAGGCTGTAAGGCGCAACTTCAAGATATCCCACCCTTAACCCCAAATTCTCAAAAAATCTGATATACCCTGCGATAAAACTCTTATCCGCCGCTACGAACGTTATGGCCATCTTGTTGGAGGCAACCTTATCATAAGATATGGAATACGCATACTGAATATCCTCTAATTTATAAGGCAGGTATTTACGCGCTTCAAACGGTATCGCGCTTTTTTGCTCCTGCGGCGCTAAGCGCGGCATCTGAAAATATCTTATAACAACAGATTCAGCCGGTATCGCCACTGACACAACCTGGCCGTCATTTACGCCGCGCTGGCTCAATAAATTTTTGACTGCTGCTTCAAACGGAGTAAGCTGCCTTTTCTGCTTTTTTACAGCAGTAATCCTATGTTCAGGCTTAGCCTCAACATCCAGCTCCACAGGCTTAACGGATGCCGCGGAAGATATAAAAGAAAAACCTTCCTGTATCTTCACAGTTTCAGCTGCAATAAGCCTGGGGGCGCCAAATCCCGCGCCAAGCACAACAAACTGGAGGATATTTTTACTTACGTATATACCTACTGATTTGTTTATCATTCAAGCCGCCCCATTATGCGTTTTAACGCTGTTATATCCTTAAGGGTATACTCGCGCCATTTATTCAAAGGGCTCCTTTTTGGTTTAGGAAATATACTTTTTTTCTCATACCTTACCAATGTCTGCTTTGAAATGCCAATAGCCCTGGCAACCTCATTTATATTAAAATATTTTTTCTCTACCATAAAACGCCTTTACTGCATCTATTTGATATAATTTAATACTACCTGATACAGTATGAGTAGTTTACGGTATATCAAAGTATGTGTCAAGTACTTTTTTTAAAAATCTTCTGTCTTGAGCCGCTCTATCTCCTGAGCTACAGTTTTTATTCGTTCGGGCATCAACGGATGATCGCTTAAAAATATACCAATACCCTGGGGGCCGCTGCCGTCTTTTTCCTGCAGCCGCCTCAAAACATCTATAGATGCCTGAGGGCTATAACCAGATTTAATCAGATATTTGACGCCAAGCCTGTCTGCTAAGAGCTCATCCTGCCTGCTATAACCACGTATGATCAAATCAACCGAGATGTCAACTGCTCTTGCCAGATCAGCATATTTTGAATCGTGAAAAACAAGGCCGGCTAAAATTTGATATCCCATACCTGTTTCAAGCCGTTTCGCGCTATGGCGCGCCGCGGAATGGCCAAGTTCATGGGCCAGCACAGAAGCAAGTTCGCTGTCAGATTTTATAAAATCAAGCAGGCCGCTGTGGACATAAATATGCCCGCCGAGAATAGTAAAGGCATTTATGGATTTCTCATCTACAATCTTAAATGTATGAATCAAATCCTGGCGGTCACAGACAACTGACAAACGCTGGCCTATATAATTTAAACGCCCCTGTCTTATAGGGTCATTAACAACCTTAAACCTTGCCTCTATCTGCCTGGCAATATCCGAGCCTATTTTAACTTCTTCAGAAGTAGTTATAAACCTGTATTCCTGCCTGCCTGTGGCAGAGTTGTAAACCGTGGCGCAACCTGATATAAAAAATAATATAAAGAGAGCGCAAAATGCAAAGCGAAAAACGCAAAACTGAAATTTAAAACTTAAAACGTTTTTAACTTTGCGCTTAAACTTTGCGCTTTTCGCTATACGCTTTACGCTTACTTGACTGAGTCTTCTATCCATTTTAGATATTGCTTGCTGCCGGCTACTATCGGGATTGCTATTATTTCGGGGGTTTCGTAGGAATGATTTCTTTTAACGAGTTTTTCAACTTCACCAAATTTTGAAAATTCTGTTTTTGCTATTAACAATATTTCTCTGGCGCGTTCTTTTTTACGCTTCCAGGTAAAAAAAGAATCTACGCCTTTTATAATATTTACGCACGCAACAAGCCTTTTTGATAACAAGGCATCCGCTATCTTCCTGGCCTCTTTAAGGCAGGAAGCGGTTATAAACACAACTATATATTTTTTCATCCCTGGCAAACTCTATATTGTTTCTATGACGATAACTGGCTGATAAACCCCTCAACTGCTTCGGATATCAGGGCCCATTCTTCGTGATTATGAATGGCGAACTTTTGTTTCCTGCCCCACCTTTCGCCTTTCTTCTGCCATAGATACAGGCAAACCTGTTTTCTGCCCCATGACTCCACTAAGGTAACAGCAGACCACCAGCCGAATCTTTTTCCGATCGTACAGTGATCCAGCACCTTAAGAGGAGCTATAATAGGGACTTTCTCATCATCAAACGTCCTCTTCTCCATAAAACCTCTCCTTTCAAATTAACTACTTCCTTAATGTTATTTTATAATCATCACCTTGAAGCTGTTCTAAAACTACATAACCTTCCCTGGAAAGCCATCCCAGGCTCATAAGAAGCAAATCTTTAGGCTGGTCCACCCCTGACTTCAAGCTTGAAAAATTTGCCTCGCCGTTTTTTGAATCCAGGTAATGCCATATATCTCCCGCCACTATACCTATCTCTGTTATCATTTTTTCACTCCTCTCTTATTATAACTGCCGCATACAGGGCAGGCTGAAATTTCCTTATGCGTACTGTCCACATAAGCATATGTGCAGACATCGCATTGCCACATATATACCTCATCTGAGGAATATATTTTAAATTTATTCCTGTTCAAATAGACCCACAGAAAAAGAACGCCTATCGAAAAAAAAGTTACATATAAAGAAACTGCCAGCGCAAAATCAATCTTTATCATCTTGTGTAAACCTGAGCCTGACTATGCCTTCCTGCGGCGCATCCATGTCTACTGGCGCAAATAAAATCGCCCTTACATATCTCATAGCGGCAATATCATTTTTAAGAGAGCTGCTCGCGCTTAACCTTTCAACGCCCTGCACCATGCCGTTTTTTGAAACGCGCGCCTTAAAATCAGCAACCATATTTTTTTCATCCAAAGGCGGATTATATACAATTCTTCTTTCCGCCAAAGCGCCTTCAATAATAATACCACTGGCCGCAACAAGGACGTGGTTTTGGCTGGCAACCGGCTCTAAAGAGCCGCCCGCAGCCACAACGAAATCCGGGATCTGTTTTTGCCCGGGCAAATCCAAAAAACCTTCTTTATCCGCAACGCTGTCAGCCATTACATATTTATTTATATCATAATCGCTGCGGCCGAAAATAACACCCGGCGAGGCAAAATCCTCCTTGTAAGGGGTTATCATAAAAGACGATTTCATGCTATAATCCGGCCTGAACATATCTGATTCAAGTATGCCTCCCAAAAAAGATGTCTGCGGAAAATTATTAAAAGTAAGGCCTCCGGGAGTTATTACAAGTATAAAGGCAAAAATACAAAACACATGCCACGAAAACGATATAATAAAAGAGATGTTAAAAATCCTGTCCCTGAACATAACATTTGCCTTAATCCTGGGAATTTGTCGCTATATTAACCTGCGAAATACCTGCGGCCCTGCATATATCCCAGACCTCTACCACCCTGCCTAAAGAAGCCCTTCTGTCGGCTTTTATAAGTACCGGTTTTTTGGATAACGTTATGTCCTTTGTCAATTTCCTGTTTAATTCCACTGATGTAACAGCCTTGTCATCTATATATATAAGATTTTCAGAAGTCACTGTCAGGACAACATTCTGTTCGTGCAGTACCTCACTTGTAACAGCCTTGGGCAGGTTAATCTTTATTCCGGGTTGAAATATAAAGCTTGCCGTGAGCATAAAAAATATTAAAAGCTGAAACACCACATCTATCAGCGGGGCTATATCAATTGTAAACGAATTTTTTTCCAGCCTTAGTAGTTTACTTGCGGATTTAAAATACATTACTGGCCTCCTCTAGCTGTATCAGCCGGCGTCATTTTTTCTGAGTAAGCATATTCACCAAATCAGTCGCGGCCTTTTCCATGTCCAACACGAAATTACTAATCCTATTGACAAAATAATTATAAGCGACCAATGTAGGTATACCGACACTTAAACCGGCTACGGTTGTGATAAGGGCTTCCCATATACCGCCTGCAAGATCACCAGGGCTTACAGGATGAAATGCCGTTGATTTCTGTTGTATTGTCTGAAAACATCTTACCATTCCTGTAACCGTGCCCAATAATCCCAACAACGGCGCTATATGCGCTATTGTAGCTAAGACAGTTACGTTTTTTTCAAGACGCGGCACCTCATAAAGCCCGGCGTCTTCTATAGCCTCTTTTATTTCAGCCCTGGGCCTGTCATGTTTCATTATACCGGCCTTAAGAATATAAGGTATGGGCCCCGGGGTCTTATCACAAAGTTCCACCGCATCCATTATTTTATTACGTCTTAATATATTCGCTATTTCATCCATAAATTTTCTTGTATCTATCTTTGCGCGGCGCAGATGATAAAGGCGCTCTATAACAATTGTAAACGCCAGAATAGAACACAATATAATAGGATACATTACCGGACCGCCTTTTTGAACCCAATCAATCATCTCGCTACCTCCTCATTCAGTTTTAATGGTATTTGTTTAAATTTCTGCTGAGCTAGTTTAGACTCTTCTGTATTTAACTGCGCTATCTTCTCATAAGCCCTGCGCGCAGGCTCTGCCTGGCCATTTTCGCTAAATAATTCCGCCGCTTTTACAAGCGCCTTTGACATGATCGCAGAATCATACGAATACGCGTAAGATATATCCAGGTATTCGCTGGCCGCGGCTTTTTTATCGCCTAATGCTTCCATGCACTCAGCAATATCAAGCCTTATCTGCGCATCCGCCTGTTTATCGCTTATCGTCAGCGCCTTTCTGTAATTTTCTATAGCCTTGTCGTAAAATTTCTGCCTGCGCATTATTTCAGCTATATTTATATAGGCTGCTTTCTTAAGCGCCCCACTTTCGGATTTCTGAATCAACTCTTCGAATTTAGCCACAGCAGAATCATATTCTGCGCGCTCGGTTAGTATGCGGCCGGTATTAAGCAATGATTCTTTTGCAAGGTTACTGTCAGGATATTCGACAGAAACTCTTTTGAAACAATTTATGGCGTTTTTGTAATCGGCTGCCTTATAGCTTGTCCAGCCCAGCCAGTATAACGCCTGATCCCTGACATCGCTTTTGGGAAAACCCTCGACTACACCCAAAAAATATTCCTTTGCCTTGTCAAGTTTATCCTGATTATAAAAATACTGCCCTATCCAGAATGAAATATCCGGAGCGATTTCAAGATCAGGGTATTTATCCAAAAGCAGCGTAAATTCCTCAAGCGCCTTTTTTTCAGCTCCCAGCTGGTAATAACACCATGCTATCTCATACCTTGCCTTCCATAAATCAGGCCTGCCAGGATAATTTTTTATTACCTTTTCAAAAGAGGCAAGCGCCTGCTCAAACTGCTTATCATTATAAAAAGAATTGCCTGTTTGAAGCAGCGCGTCAAAATGAAGATGCTTTGCCTGAGAATTAAGCACCTTGGAAAATTCAAGCCTTGCCTTTTCGTAATCGCCTATCTTAAAATATGCAAGGCCCAGCTGATATTGAGCTTCTATGATCAGGTTACTATCGTGAAAGTTCAGTATCATGCTCTGCAGTGACAAAATAGACCCGCGGTAATTTTTCATCTGATACAGCGCAACGCCAAGCTGATACTGGGCGTAATCGATCATCCGGTTTTCAGAATATTTTTTAAGGACTATATCATAAAGCTCTGTAGCTGCCTTATAATCCTTTTGTAGCATACGCGTATCAGCCATCTTAAGCACAGCCCCTACCTTGATATCGTCTTCATCAGAGGTTTCGTAAGATAACCTGAAATTATCAAACGCGACAGAGTATTCAGCCTGCGCCTGGTAAATATTTCCCAGGGCGTAGTATGCTTTGGGGGCAAGCTTGCTTTGCGGAAAAACCTTTATAAGATTTTTGTACCATATCAGGGCTAAATCGTTTTTACCGCTGTCAAAAAGCGCTGATGCCTTACCCAGATAGGCATCGTCAAGCCACTGGCTTTTACTGAACCTGTCTATAATCTGGTCAAAATCTTCTATGGCCTTTATATAATCATTCTGCGTCAGATATATCTGGGCCTTTCTGTATAAAACCTCATCAGCCATTAATTCCGAATAATATTTTTCGTCAAAATCATCAAGCGACTTTAATGCCTTTTTCATATCGCCTGATTTTATATACGTTATGGCCTTTGCGTACAAAGAAAGAGACATGTATTGCTGATTCTTGGATATGACTATTGACCTGTCAAAACTTTCTATTGCATCATCAAGCCTGCCGAGCTGATACTGCACCTGGCCCAGATAGTAATACGCGGCCGGCGCAAATTCAGAAGTAGGATATCTATTCAGAAACACGCCCAGTTGCGACAAGGCCCTTAAAAAACTGTTATTTTTATACAGGCACTCGGCGGACTTAAATAAAGCCTCTGGCGCAAGTTTGTTGTCTTTAAAATCGTAAACTATCTTTTCAAAGGCCTCTGTTGCCTGAACATAGTTACCCGCATTAAACAGCGCCCAACCCTTTGAATAATAAGCGAACACTATGTACCGGCTGTCAGGATATTGCTGGATGAATTGCTCGAAACTATTAAGACAATTATCCAAATCGCCTGCCTTAAGATATGTCTCGCCAAGCCAGTAAAGCGCGTCTTCCCTGTCAAGTATTGCCTGAGGCCGCTCAAGAACAGTGTTGAATTCGTATATTGCCTGCGCGAATTTGCCTTTTTGATAATAGCATTGGCCTAAAACAACATGCGCCTGACTTATATTAACGCTTAACGGATACCTGCGCAAAAAATTCTCACATTCACTTATGGCTACATCATAAAACTTGTCATTCAACAGTCTTTTTATCAATGCCAGGCTTTCCTCTTCACCTTTGACTGTAACAGCCTGGGATTCTTTACTAAAATTCACCCTGCCTTTTTCAAAAGACTGATACGCATAGCATGTATTGGTCCATATATGTATTAATATTAGATATAATAATATTGTTAGTCTCATTATATATTCCTGTTAATATAGGCTATATTACCAAATAAGGCAATTTTTTGCAAGAAAAATCTATGAAATATGCCTGAAAAGATACTGGCCGGTGTAGGAAAATTTTGATTTGATTATGTCCTCAGGCGTTCCTTCAGCAATAATATGGCCGCCCTTGTCCCCGCCCTCTGGGCCAAGGTCAATAATATAGTCTGCTGTTTTAATTACATCTAAATTGTGCTCTATAACTAAAACCGTATTGCCTGCGTCAACTAAGCGGTGCAGGACAGAAAGCAGCCTGTCGATATCCGCAAAATGCAGGCCTGTTGTCGGTTCATCTAAAATGTAAAACGTCTTTCCTGTCTGGCGTTTTGACAGTTCCGTTGACAGCTTTATGCGCTGCGCCTCGCCGCCTGATAAAGTCGTTGCTGATTGGCCGAGCTGAATATACCCAAGGCCAACATCATTCAGAGTTTTAAACTTCTCTTTTATCTGCGGTATATTTTCAAATAAATTCAGCGCTTCCTCGACGGTCATACCCAAAACGTCTGAAATCGACTTGCCTTTGTATTTTACCTCCAGCGTCTGGCCGCTGAAACGTTTACCCGCGCAAACCTCGCAGGTAACATACACATCCGGCAAAAAATGCATCTCTATTCTTTTCACTCCGTCGCCCTGGCATGCCTCGCAACGGCCGCCCTTAACATTAAAACTGAACCTGCCCGGCTTAAAACCGCGTATCCGGGATTCAGGCAGCTTCGCGAATAAATCGCGTATCTGCGAATAGGCGCCTGTGTATGTCGCCGGGTTTGAGCGCGGGGTGCGGCCTATAGGCGACTGATCTATCACTATAACCTTGTCTATATTCTCAATGCCCTGGATCTCTTTATGTTTTCCGGGTTTTATCTTTGACTTGTATAATTTTTTTGCAAGCGCCCTGTATAAAATTTCATCAACTAACGTAGATTTTCCTGAGCCTGAAACGCCTGTTACGCAAACAAAAAGCCCGAGAGGTATTTTTACATCAATGTTTTTTAAGTTATGTTCTGCCGCGCCTTTTATAATCAGGGATTTATCTTTTATGAGCTCTCTTCTTTTCTTTGGCACAGGTATCTGCAGCTTTCCATTTAAATATCTGGCTGTAAGAGATCTTTTTGATTTTAAAATATTTTTTAAACTGCCCTGCGCGACAACGTGGCCGCCATGTTTGCCTGCGCCAGGGCCTAAGTCTATAATATAGTCTGCCGAGCGGATTGTAGCTTCGTCATGCTCGACGACAATTAAGGTATTGCCCAAATCCCTTAAGGCCTTTAATGTATCCAAAAGTTTTGTATTATCTTTCTGGTGTAGGCCTATTGAAGGTTCATCTAAAATATATAAAACTCCCACTAAAGCCGCGCCTATCTGGGTTGCCAGGCGTATCCTTTGCGCCTCGCCGCCTGAAAGCGTTGAACTTATGCGATCAAGCGTAAGATAACCAAGGCCAACATCATTCATGAATGTAAGCCGCGCATTTATCTCTTTTAATATATGGCGGCTTATTGTTTTTTCTGTCTCTGTTAATTTAAGGCCCGCAAAAAACTCTTTTACCTTAGTTATTGAAAATTGCGTTAGTTCATGGATATTTTTATCGGCTATCTTTACTGCAAGCGACTCAGGCTTTAACCGCGCCCCGCGGCAGGAAACGCATGGCGAGGTTGACATATACTTATTTATTTCATTACGCATGTAATCACTGTCTGTCTGGACAAACCTGCGCTCTAAATTCGGTATAACGCCTTCATATTTCTTACCCCAGATCTCGTCATCAGAACCATAAAGTATCAAATCCCTTACGCGCTGCTCTAATTTTTTAAAAGGCGTATCCATATTTATATTACGCCTGTTGGCCAATTCATTTAACATGCCGCGGTAATATAAAAATATGTTTTTGCCTGTCTTATGCCATGGCGCTATGGCGCCTTGCCTTAAAGATTTATCCCTATCCGGCACAACAAGATCAGGATCCATTTCAACCCTGGTGCCAAGGCCGCTACATTTAGGACATGCGCCATAAGGGCTGTTAAATGAAAATACGCGCGGCTCTATCTCTTCAAGGCTTATGCCGCATTCGGGGCAAGCATGCTGCTGACTGAATAAGATATTTCTGTCATTTATCATCACAAGGCCGGATCCTACCTTAAGCGCTGTTTCAACGGATTCAGTAAGGCGCTTTTTTATGCCGGGTTTGATTACCAGCCTGTCTATAACAATCTCTATGTCATGTTTTATCTTTTTATCGAGTATAATCTTGCCGGAAAGGTCTATCATTTTACCGTCGACGCGCACACGCACAAAACCCTGTTTTTTTACATCTTGCAGTAATTGCACGTGCTCGCCTTTTCTTCCCCTGACTAAAGGCGCTAATGTTATGATTTCTTTTCCTTGCGGAAACGTCAGGACTTGCCTGACTATCTGCTCAGATGACTGGCCCTGAATTTTTCTGCCGCACCTCGGACAATGCGGGATGCCTATGCGCGCAAATAACAATCTAAGATAGTCATATATCTCTGTTTGAGTGGCTACCGTTGAACGGGGGTTTGAGCCTGCTGCGCGCTGCTCAATGGAAACCGCCGGTGAGATACCTTCTATGTGCTCTACATCCGGTTTTTGCAGTTGTTCTAAAAATTGCCTCGCGTACGCGGACAGGCTCTCGACATATCTGCGCTGGCCTTCAGCATATATGGTATCAAAGGCAAGGGAAGATTTACCTGAACCGCTTAATCCGGTAATAACAACAAGCTTATTGCGCGGAATCTGTAAATTCAGATTCTTTAAATTGTGTTCTTTCGCGCCTTTTATTGTAATATAATCGCTCATATGTAAATACGGGGACAGGCCTTAATATCTTAAGCCTGTCCCCTTTTTATTTTAAATTTATTTTCTTTTTTTCTTTTTCTTTCCGCCACGGACCATCTTTGCGCAGGAAACATCACCCTGCTTATCAACGAAATAAAGATATCCTGACTTTTTCTCAACGCCAACCTTTGCCACCTTTTTAGGGCTACCGCCTTTTTTTGCACCTCTGGACATCTTTGCGCAGGAAACATCGCCTTTCTTGTCGATAAAATACAGAAATCCCTTCTGCCTTTTAACGCCTACCTTTGCAACTTTCTGTGCCATCCTCAAATCACCTCCTTTAAATTTTCATATTTTGAAAATTTATTACGTTCCGATTTTAACATTGCTAAGCGCGCCTTCCAACGTTGCTATCGCTGATAATGCCGCCAGGTAACTTGTTTTTGGATTATTGGGGCTTGGCATATTTTCGGTCCTTGTAAACATTTTTCCGAATCCGCCTTCGGCCTCTATCTCATGAATATTTGATTTAAGCTGCGGCACAACAATTATCTTTACATTAAGCGATGGATAAATCAGGCTAAGCGCCACTGCTACGTTTACATTTTTAGGAAAACCCTTTATTGCCTGCGCAGCTGTCCCTTCAAAAATCACTTTTTCTTGTTTTGTCGACGACAAATCTATATTATTTTCTTTGAGATACGGCGCGCCTTCCAAGGACCTTGGAGATTTTCTTGTAGTCAGTGTTAATTTTCGCAATCCCGAAGCTACAGCGCTCTTTAAAGCATCCAATCCTGCCAAAGCGCCGCTGGGTATATACAACCTGGCTTTGGTTTTCTGCGCTGCATTAAATATATCTGAAACATTTAGCAGCCCGCCGACACTCATTATTAAAACGTCTTTATTGGCTGCTAACGCCTTTTTTGCGATACCGGCTGAGACAACTGCAGATGCCGCTTCAACCACAAAATCGCTTTTTTTAATTAACTCTTTCAATGAACAAACATCAGGCCTTGCCTTTATTTTACTTAAAAGATTGTCTATCTTTATTTCATCGATATCCGATATGGCAACAAGTACAGCTTTATTCTTAAGCCTTGTTTCTATTGCCTTTGCTACCTCAAGCCCGATCGTACCGCAACCAACTATACCAATCTTCGTTTTTTTCATTAATAACCTGCTATTGCCGCAACAGGATTTTCTTCTGAAACCTCAAGCATCCTCTTAATAGATTTAAGCGCTTTTTGGGCGATTTCAGGCTGTACAGAAATTATATGTTCGTTTGCCTCCAGGGCATGGGCCACCCAACCCAAAGTAGTCAATTTCATGGAAGGGCAAACCAGATGCTGTGTCGGCAAATAAAACTTTTTATCCGGATTTTCTTTTCTTAACTTATAAAGCATGCCGTTTTCCGTGCCTATAATAAATTCATTGGCAGAAGAATTTTTAACATAAGTAAACATCCCGCCTGTTGAACAAATATGGTCGGCTAGATTTAGCACCTGCGGCTGGCACTCAGGATGCGCTATAAACTCGGCTTCTGGATGATCTTGTTTTGTTTTTAAAACATCCTGCTCCTGCAGCCGTATATGAGTAGGACAAAATCCTTCCCATAATATTATTTCTTTATCAGGCACCTGCGACTGGACATACCTGCCCAGGTTCTTATCAGGGATAAATATAACGCGCTTATTTGACAGCGCTTTTACAACCTTGACGGCGTTGCTTGAAGTGCAGCATATGTCGCTTTGCGCCTTTACTGTTGCCGATGAATTCACATAACATACAACAGCCACGTCAGGATATTCTTTACGCTTTTCGAGGAGTTTTTCGGTATTTACCATATCAGCCAAAGGGCAGCCTGCCTCAAAAACAGGTAAAAGCACTGTCTTATTGGGATTTAAAATCGCTGCTGTCTCTGCCATAAAATAAACACCGCAGAAAACAATCACATCCGCGTCTGTGCGTACAGCGGCCTTTGAAAGCGCAAGCGAATCTCCGCTTATATCAGCTATGTCCTGTATCTCGTCACGCTGATAATTATGCACGATGATAACGGCATTGCGCTCTTTTTTAAGTTTTGCTATCTTTTTGTTTAAGGTCTCGATATATTTCTTTTCTTTATCGTGTATATTCATAGCTTTTTGCTGATCCGGTTTTTATCGTCTACGTGTACAACCTTTGGCTTATATTCCTTGGCATTTTTTGTATCGAGCAGGCAATAAGAAATAATAATGACCTTGTCGCCCCTATGGGCCCATCTTGCCGCAGCTCCGTTCATGCAAATAATACCGCTGCCTGATTTACCCGGTATTGCATAGGTCTCAACCCTTGTGCCGTTATTAACGTTTACTACCTGCACCCTTTCGTTGGAAAATATATCAGCTGCCTTAAGCAGGCGTTGATCTATTGTAATGCTGCCGGCGTAATCAAGATTGGCCTCTGTTACAGTGGCCCTGTGTATTTTTGATTTATATATGAACCTGAACATTGTCTATTAACCTTGTTTTTCCTATTTTTACAGCCAGGGCAATAAGTATATCGCCTTTTAAATGTTTTGCGGGTTTTAGGGTTTTGGCATCTGCTATCGCTATATAATCAATCATGGAGGAAGAAACGCTGTTAATGATATTCTTCATTGCTTTGATTATATTTTTCTCATACTTCTCGTCAGATTTTATCATAAGAACCGCCTCTTGTAAAGCTTTTTTTAAGACGAGGGCATCTTTGCGCTGCGACGAGCTGAAATAGGCGTTTCTTGAACTGGCTGCAAGGCCTCCCGGCTCCCTTATTATGGGCATCACTTTTATTTTTAAATCCATATTAAGGTCGCTTACCATCTGCTTTATTATTACCGCCTGTTGGGCATCCTTTTGCCCGAAATAAGCGATATCCGGCTTTACGATATTGAATAATTTCACAACAACCGTTGTCACGCCCTTAAAATGCCCGGGCCTGGATCTGCCGCAAAGAGGTTTTGATAATTCCACAACCTCGACGCAAGTTTGATAATTTTCAGGATACATTTCATTCGCGGCCGGATAAAATATGATATCAACGCCTGCTTTCTTAGCGAGCCGGCAATCCTGTTTTAGATTTCTAGGATATTTCTTAAAATCATCCTTCGGCCCGAATTGGGCAGGATTTACGAAGATACTCATTATAACAATATCTGCATCTTTTTTCGCCTGGCGCGCAAGCGACAGATGCCCCTGGTGCAGATAACCCATGGTCGGGACAAAACCGATTATCTTGCCGCATTTTTTAGTTTGCGCGGCGAATTTCTGCATTTGTTTAATTGAACGGATTATTCGCATATTTCTTGAATTGGATCTTTAACGAAACTTCTCTGGCTCCACCTTGGATGGGGTATTATCAAATCAGGTTCATTTATGGTCTGATCGTTGTAAAAAATTATATCAAGATCGATTGTACGCGGGCCGTTTTTTACAGCGCGCTCTCTGCCTAATTTATTTTCTACATCTTGAAGGGCTTGTAAAAGTTGCCTGGCAGATAAATCTGTTTCTATCTTCACAGCGCCGTTTAAAAACTTGCCCTGCTTCAGGCCCCCCTCAGGCTCCGTTTCTATTATAGAGGAAGTTTTTATTACTTTTATCTTCGGATGCGTTTTTAAAAGCAAAATTGCATCTTGTATGTTTTTATTTCTGTCGCTGAGATTAGACCCGAATGCAATATATGCGGTTACCACTACAAAACCTTTTTAATTCTGTCAACAGCTTCCTTAATGCGCTCCTTGGAGACAGTGAGCGCCATGCGGATGTAGCCTTCGCCGCTTGCGCCAAAACCCACGCCTGGCGTAACCACAATATCCGCCTTATCAAGCAAAAGCTTTGCAAATGCCCTTGAATCCTTATGGCCCGCAGGCAACTTTGTCCACACGTAAAATGTAGCCCTTGGACTTGGAACCTTCCATCCTAATTTATTAAGCCCGCCAACTAAAGCATCGCGGCGCTGCCTGTAGACCTCATTTGCCTCTTTTATGCAATACTGCGGCCCTGTTAATGCTGTAACGCCTGCTAATTGTATGGCGTTAAATATGCCTGAATCAATATTTGTCTTTACCTTGCCTAGCGCAGCCACTATCTGCGCATTACCGCATGCCCAACCAATGCGCCAACCGGCCATATTATATGTCTTTGAAAGGGAATGAAACTCAACAGCCACATCCATAGCGCCGGGAATCTCAAATATGCTCAACGGCTTATGATCATCAAACGCTATCTCGGAATACGCGGCATCAGCACAAATGATTATATTGTTCTTTCTGGCAAAATCAACAACCTTTCTTAAAAAACTCTTGGTTGCAATAGCCGCAGTAGGATTATTCGGATAATTCATAAAAAGCAGCTTTGCCTTTTTTAAAACAGCCCTGGGAATATTATCAAAACGCGGAAAAAAATCATTTTCCTCCTTAAGCGGCAAGGCGTAAGGCTTGCCAAGACTAAGTATTGACGCTGTCTTATAAGGCGGATAATTCGGCTCTGTATACAAAACCACATCGCCCGGGTTCAAAAAGGCTATCGGAATATGCGCAATGCCCTCCTTGGAACCTATAAGCGGCAAAACCTGCGTATCAGGGTTTAAGTCAATATCAAACCTTCTGGCGCACCACTTTGAAATGGCTATCCTTAAAGAATCAAGCCCCTGATCTAAAGCATAGTGATGATTCTTCGAATCCTTTGCAGCCTGACACAAAGATTCCACTATATGCTGCGGCGTAGGCGTATCAGGATCTCCTATGCCTAAATTGATAATATCCCTGCCCTGTGCAATCGCGTCTTTCTTTGCCTTGTCAATCTCGGCAAATAAATACGGCGGCAGATCCTTTAATCGCTTAGAAATATCTATCTTCATTTTATACCTAAAACATCCTCCATTGAATATAACCCGGGTTTTTTACCAACGATAAATTTCGCTGCCCTTAAAGCTCCTAATACAAATATATCGCGCGTCTTTGCTGTATGAAATAATTCTATTTTATCAACACTGCTTTCAAAAATAACCCTGTGGTCTCCGATTATCTCGCCCTCGCGTATCGCGTTTATATTCTTTACCTCGCGGCCGCTTGATTCCTTTATGATCTGCGCTAATCTTTTTGCTGTACCGCTTGGCGAGTCCTTCTTGTGCGCATGATGGGCCTCGACGATATTTACCTCGTAATCAAGCCCGAGCTTCTTCGCAGCTGAACGCACCAGGCCAAAAAGACAATTAACGCCTACTGACATATTAGGCGAATAAACAACAGGTACCGCCTTTGCAGTCAGCTTAATCTCTGATAACTGGGCTTCAGACAAACCGGTTGTGCCGATAACTATTGACTTAGAAAGTTTCGCGCACGCCCTAAGATGCTCTATGGTTGCCTCAGGCGAGGTAAATTCTATCAATACGTCAGCTGCCTTTACAGCCTCAATAGAATCATTCATCTCTATCTTAGCCGTGATATTAAATTCCTTATCCTCTGCGGCAAGGGCTGTTATTCTTTGGCCCATCTTACCCTGGTAACCGCTTATAGCTAATTTAATCATTTCAATAACCCGTAGTCTTTCAACGCCTTTCTTAACTTAGCCAGATTTTCCGGCTTCATATCGCACATCGGAAGGCGAAGGCCTGGCTCTATCATTCCCATTAAACCCATTGCGGTTTTAACCGGAATAGGATTTGTTTCAATAAACATCGCCTTAATCAACGGTAATAATTTATAGTGCATCTTCTTTGCATGGCGCAGGTCGCCCTTTAAAAATGAATCAACAAGGTCTGCAACATCCTTAGGCGCGATATTGGCAACCACAGATATTACGCCTGTGCCTCCTATTGCCATAAGAGGCAAGGTCAGGCTGTCATCGCCTGAAATAAGCGCAAACTCATCACCGCACAGCTGCGCTATGCGCGACATCTGATCCAGATTACCGCTTGCCTCTTTTACGCCAACGATATTCTTTATCTTGGCCAGTTCTGCTATGGTCTCAGGCTCTATATTTACGCCTGTGCGCGAAGCAATATTATACAATACAATAGGTATATCAACAGCATCTGCTACTGCCTTAAAATGCAGATACAGCCCTTGCTGCGTGGGCCTGTTGTAATAAGGCGATATCAAAAGCGCTGCGTCTGCTCCAACATCCTTTGCGTGCCTTGTAAGCCGTATCGCCTCTTTGGTATTATTTGAACCGCTGCCTGCGATGACTGTTATACGCTTCTTGGCTATCTTGGTAACAACTTCAACAACCCTGTCGTGTTCTGCAAGCGACAGAGTCGCTGATTCGCCTGTTGTGCCGCAAGGAATCACTGCTTTTGTGCCATTTTCTATATGAAACTCTACGAGTTCCTTGAGTTTTCCTTCATCAACCTTATCATTCTTAAAAGGCGTAACCAAAGCTACCATTGAACCCTTTAGATTTAAACTCATAATTCCATCCTTCCTTTATATACTATCTTCGCGCTTCCCTCAAGCCATACATTACTGACCTTAGCGCCTTTTTTTTCGAAACACACCTTTAAAATTTCGCCTCCATGCGTAACTACATCAACACTGCGGCCTGCGCCTGAGAGTATCGCGGCTGCAACGCATCCGGTTCCGCAGGCCAAGGTCTCTGCCTCAACCCCGCGCTCGTATGTCCTGACCGCGATTTTATCTTTACCCAGCACTTTGACAAAATCGACATTTGCGCCTTTTGGCGCAAAACGCTCGCTGTTTCTTATTGCCCTGCCCAATTTATCAACATCTATATTTTCCAGATCATCCACGAAAATAACAGCGTGCGGCACGCCTGTATTAATAAAATTAACGACCATTACGTCATTGCGAAGGCACGAAGTGCCCAAAGCAATCTCCGATTTTGAGCAAGGAGATTGCTTCGTCACTCCTCGCTTTCGCTCGTCGTTCCTCGCAATGACGAGCGAAATATCCAATTTCATACTGTGCGGATCAGACATTTTAAGCTTAACCATGTCGCCATCAATCTTTGCTTCTAAAATACCGGCCTTGGTTTCTATTTTGATCAGCGGATAGCGTATAGCTGATAGCATATAAGTATAATACACTGCCGCGCAGCGCGCGCCGTTACCGCACATATCAACTTCGCTGCCGTCGGGATTGAATATGCGCATCCTTATATCAGCCTTGGCGGTTTTCTCAAGCAACAACATACCGTCTGCGCCAATGCCGTATCTTCTGTCGCAGATCTTGCCGGCAAGGCCGCATAAATCGCTGTCCTCTACAACAACAAAGTCATTGCCCGCAGCTGACATCTTTGTAAACTTAATATTTTTCATTGCGAATCAAATCCCCGTAAGTCTCCCTGTCTCTTATCACAGACACATCGGTTCCGGATACAAGAATCTCGCAAGCCCTGCGCCGCGAGTTATAATTACTTGCCATGGTAAAACCATAGGCGCCTGCGCTCATTACCGCTATATAATCTCCTTCTGAAACCTTGGGCATAATTCTATCCTTGGCAAAAAAATCTCCGCTTTCACAAATAGGCCCGACTACATCAACCTTTTCTCTTCTACCTGATACCAAACTAAGCGGTAAAATTTGATGATACGCCCCGTATAATGCCGGGCGTATCAGATCATTCATGCCTGCATCCACTATTATAAACTTCTTCTTGGGCGTTGGCTTGACATACAAAACCTTTGTAACCATAATGCCTGCGTTACCGACGATAAACCTGCCCGGCTCCATAATAATCTTTAAACCTGTGGCCTTAAGAAGCGGCAGCGCCTTTTTGGCAAACTTCATGGCTGTCTGAGGCGTTTCTTTATCATACACAATGCCCAGGCCGCCGCCTATATTAAGGTATTCAAGCCCTATACCTTTTTTCTTAAGCTGGCCTATAAACTTTATAATCTTGGTTATAGCGGCAACAAAAGGCTCGCCGTTGGTTATCTGTGAACCTATATGAATATGCAGCCCGGATATATCTATATTGGAAAACTTAGAACGCATCAAAAGGATATTGTAAGCGCTGTTTAAATCTATGCCAAACTTATTTGTTATCTTTCCTGTTGTAATAAACTTATGCGTCTTTGCCTCTACGTCAGGATTTATCCTTATCGCGACCCTGGCGGCCTTATCAAGTTTTCTGGCAATACGGTTTATATTCTCAAGCTCAGGCAAAGATTCAACATTGAAAAATAAGATTCCGGCGTTAAGCGCCTCTTTTATTTCGTTATCGGTCTTTCCGACAGACGCATAAACAATTCTATTAGCCGGACATCCTGCCTTAAGCGCCCTGAAAAGCTCACCGCCTGAGACAACATCAAGGCCTGCGCCCTTATTAATAAGCGATTCGATTATCGCCATATTAGAATTGGCCTTTACCGAATAACAAATCAACGGGTTTATACTCTTAAACGCGTCCTTTAACTTAAGATAATGATTTATCAAGGTGCTATAGCTGTAGACATAAAGCGGGGTGCCGAAACGCCTTGCCAGATATTCAACGTCTATGTTTTCACAGTAAAGCTTTTTATTTTTAAATTTAAAGTCGTGCATAATTCTTTCCTACTATTCTGTGGGCATCCTTAAACGATACACCTTTTTTTACCAATCTTTCTGCCATTAAAGTCGCATACAACCCCGGGTCCTGCAATTGCCTGTCTATGGCCGCCTTATTCAGCTTCATAGTCCTGATAAGCTTTGACAAAATTTCAAGCTGATCTTTAATTATGTTTAATGAATCAAAAAGCGGCGCTTTATCAAGCTGCATATCCCTGTTATATGTAAGCGGCAGGCCCTTCATAGTAACCAGCATTGACATAAGGTTAGCGTATAATCTGCCTGCGTTACCCCTGATTAATTCAAGTACGTCAGGATTTTTCTTCTGCGGCATAATGGAGCTGCCTGTGCAGAATGCCTCGTCGATATCCACAAAATTAAACTCTGATGTGGACCAGATAATAAGGTCTTCTGATATCCTTGACATGTGCATACCCGTTAATGCTGCGGCGCTTAATATCTCTATTATAAAATCCCTGTCGCTTACAGCATCAAGTGTATTCTGCGAAACCTTTGAAAACCCAAGTTCTTTGGCAACAAATTTTCTGTCAATAGCCAAACTTGTGCCTGCTAAAGCGCAACTTCCCAGGGGCAGAATATCTATCCTTTTATATATTTCAGAAAGCCTTTCTTTATCCCTTTCAAACATTTCCCTGTAAGCTCCGGTATAGTTTTTAAACAAAACCGGCTGCGCATGCTGCATATGCGTATAACCGGGCATTGATACAGTTTTGTGCCTATTGGCAACAGAGTCAAGCGATGCCTGTAAATCTTTTACAACTTCAATCAAAACAATTATATAATCCTTGGCAAACATCCTTGTGTCTGTTGAAACCTGGTCGTTTCTGGATCTTGCTGTGTGAAGCTTTTTTGCAGGCGCGCCTATCTTCTTTTCAAGTAAGGCCTGCACAAGCGTATGCACATCCTCGGCTGACTGATCTATTTTTGTTTTGCCCTTTTCAAATTCGTTTAATATGCTGACAAGGCCTTTGACTATTTTTTGGGCGTCTTTTTTTGGTATGACTTTGCATTTACCAAGCATCTTCGCATGCGCTATGCTTGCTGTTACATCATACTCAAAAAGCGCGATATCCGTATGCAGGCTCCTTGTAAACTTCTCTACAAACGGGTCTGTGTTTTTAGTAAACCTTCCACCCCATAATTTTTTAGTCATATTCTACCTCATTTTTTAAACGGCATACCGTATATTTTAATAAATCCTTCCGCCAGTTTCTGATCGAACTTATCGCCTTCGGAATACGTCGCAAGGCGCTTTTTGTATAATGAATAGGGCGATTTTCTAGATGCTACAGCGCAATTACCTTTATATAGCTTAAGCTTGATTATGCCTGTAACTCTTTTCTGAGTCTGCTGAATAAACTTATCTATGGCAATCCTCATATCAGAATACCACAAACCGTTATAAATAAGCTCGCCGTACAGGCCTGACCTGCTTTCTTTGTAGTGCGCAAGATCTTTATCCAAAACAAGCGCCTCAAGCTCCTTATGCGCTGTATAAAGGATAGTGGCCGCAGGCGCTTCATAAATCTCTCTTGATTTTATGCCCACAAGCCTGTTTTCTATGCAATCAACCCTGCCTATTGCATTCTTTGCGCCTAATGCGTTTAATTTGTCAATAAGTTTAACGCCTGTATATGCCTTGCCGTCTAATTTTTTAGGCACCCCTTTTTCAAATGTTATCTCTGCATAAGTTGCCTTATTAGGCGCCTTTTGGGGCGATACAGTCCACTGATAACAATCCTCAGGCGGCTCATTCTGCGGATCCTCTAAGATGCCTGACTCAATAGATACGCCCCAGAGATTTTTATCCAAACTGTACGGCTTTTTCTTGCTGACATCTATTGGAATTTTTTTCTTAATCGCATAATCTATTTCCTGTTCCCTTGACTTAAGCTCCCAGGTCCTTACAGGCGCTATAATCTCTAATTTCGGATCAAGGATATTTGCAGTGACCTCTATTCTCACCTGGTCATTACCCTTGCCTGTGCAACCATGGGCAATGGCAGTCGCTTTTTCTTTGTGCGCGATATCAACCAGATATTTTGCAATCAAAGGCCTGCCCAAAGCGGTTGCTAAAAGATATTTTCCTTCATATACTGCGTTTGCCTTAAGCGCAGACATAACAAAATCTTTGACAAATTCGTCTTTTAAATCTTTGATGTAAACCCTGGATGCGCCGGCTGCGATTGCCCTTTGCTTTATCCTGGCAAAATTCTCGCCTTTACCTAACCCCTGGCCTAAATCAGCGACAAAACACACAACATCCCAGCCCCTATCAGTAAGCCACCTGACTATGCAGGATGTATCTAATCCGCCGGAATATGCTAAAATTATTTTTTTCATGGTCTCCTCCTCCACACGCTTCCGCGTGTGGTATCCGCCGCTACACAGTACATTCCCCACACGGAAGTGTGGGGTAAACTATTTCTCTCCCAACAACCACAACAAAACAGCCTTTTGCACATGCAGCCTGTTTTCAGCTTCATCAAAAACTATTGAATTCGGCCCGTCTATAACGCTGTCTGTAATCTCCTCGCCCCTGTGAGCCGGAAGGCAATGCATTATCTTGCAATTCTGTTTGGCAAGCAAAACAAGTCTATCGTTTACGCAAAAACCCTTAAACGCCTTTTTCTTTTTCTTTGCCTGAGTCTCCTGGCCCATGCTTGCCCATACATCGGTATATATGAAATCCGCTCCTTTAACCGCTGCTTTCGGATCGTTAAGAAGCTCTAATTTTGCCCCGGAATCCTTTGTAAACAAAAGCGCCTGGTTGTAAATCTCTCTGTTGGGCTGATAATTTTTAGGCGTCACAACGGTAAAATTAATTCCAAGCTTGGCGCACGCATACAAAAGCGAATGCAGCACATTATTGCCGTCTCCGATAAAAACAAGCTTTACGCCTTTAAAACTGCCTGCCTTTTCTTTTATCGTATAGACATCAGCCAGCGCCTGGCATGGGTGTTCAGTATCGCTTAAACCGTTTATAACCGGTATGGTTGAATGTTTTGCAAGCTCTACTATATCTGAATGCGAAAACACCCTTGCCACCAGGATATCCAGGTATCTTGAAAGCGTATTAGCAATATCAGAGGTCTTTTCCCTCTCTCCCAATTTTATGGTATCCGGCCCCAGATATATCGCATGCCCACCAAGCTGCGCCATGCCCACCTCAAAGGAAACCCTTGTCCTGTTGGATGGTTTCTGAAAAATCATTCCCATGGACCTGCCTGCCAAAGGCGTGCCCGTATCCTTCGGGCTTACCTTTAACTTGTCGGTCACAGCAAGTATATGCTTTATCTCGTCTACCGAAAGGTCTTTTATTGATATCAAATCTTTCTTCATGTTAAGCTCTTTCTGTCTTTTTAAAAACTTCATCTAATATTTTTATCGCTTTGTCTATTTCTTTCGCAGTAACGCCCAAGGGAGGCATTATCCTTAAAACCGTATCATGAGTGCAGTTAATCAAAAGCCCCATGGCCATACAATCCCGCACGATCTGCTTTCCCTCTATATTAAGCTCAACTCCAAGCATCAGGCCCGGGCCTCTTAGTTCTTTTATCAATTTATATTTATCCTTTAAGCCAAGAAGCAGGCCTTTAATATAATCGCCCTGTTTTTTCACATTTAAAAGCAGGTTCTCTTTTTTTATTGCCTCAAAAACAGCCAGCGCTGCGGCGCAAACTATAGGGCTGCCGCCGAAAGTCGAGGCATGCGTGCCAGGCTGCAATACATCAGAATACTTTTTTGCTATAACAGTTGCGCCTATAGGCATACCGCCGCCTAAAGATTTGGCCAGGGTCATTACATCAGGTATAATGCCATACTGGCTGAAGGCAAACATAGTGCCTGTCCTGCCGATTCCTGTCTGCACTTCATCGATTATTAATATGATATCTTTTTCATTGCACAGTTTTCTCACTTTTAAAACATAATCTTTATCCGCAACATTTATACCGCCCTCGCCTTGTATCAATTCAAACATTATAGCAGCGGTTTTATCAGTAATAGCGGCTTCAAGCGCCTTAAAATCATTAAAAGGCACATATTTAAAACCTCCGGGCAATGGCGCAAACCCCTGCTGGTATTTAGGCTGCGCAGTCGCTGTTATGGTTGTAAGCGTCCTGCCGTGAAAAGAATTCTGCATTGTGATGATTTCGTATTTGTCTATTTTTTTTACAACCTGAAAATACCTTCTTGCCAGCTTAATAGCCGCCTCGTTTGCCTCAGCTCCGGAATTTGCAAAAAACACCTTTGAATCAAAAGAGTTTTCAACTATCTTCGCTGCAAGCTCGCCCTGAAGCAGGTTATAATAATTATTCGATACGTGAAGCATTGAGCCCGCTTGTTTTTTTATGGCGCTAACCACCATCGGATGGCAATGGCCCAAGCCGCTTACTGCCCAGCCCGGGAAAAAATCAAGATATTCAGCGCCTTCTGAATCCCAGACCCTTGAACCCTCGCCCTTTGTAAGGATTATCGGCAGCCTGGTGTATGTGGGCGCCACAAACTTTTCGTATTTTGATATAATATTTTTGGTATCCATTTTTTACTCTCTGGTAATCTCAGTTCCGGCGCCTTTTTTTGTAAAAATCTCAAGAAGCAAAGAATGCGGCACATACGCGCCTATTATATGCGCCTTCTTCACGCCTGCCTTTAACGCATCAACGCATGCCTGAACCTTAGGTATCATGCCTTCGGATATTACGCCTGAAGCAATAAGAAGCCTGGCCTGACTTGCCTTCATGGTAGACAAAAGCGAAGCCTGATCTGCCTTGTCCTTTAATATACCTTCAACATTTGTAAATAAAACAAATTTTTCAGCCTTTAGTGATTTTGCCGTAAAAGAAGCTACATCATCGGCGTTTATATTATATAACCTTCTATCTGCATAGCCCCTGCCGACAGAAGAGATAACCGGTATAAAACCTTTTTTAAGCACCCTGTTTATAAATCTTGTATTTATTGAAACTGGCGTGCCGACAAAACCAAGTTTGGAATTTTTGCATTTTGCAAGCACCAGATTATTATCTTTGGCCAGAAGGCGTTTTGCCGAGCCGCCCAAATCAATTATCTCCTGGGCTATCTGTTTATTGATTTTCGAAAGCACCCTGTCAACGATCTTTATGGTATGCTCGTCTGTCACCCTTTTACCGTTTACAAACTTGACATTTTTCCCAAGCTGTTTTAATTTATGGCTTATTGCAGGCCCGCCTCCGTGTATAAGGATAGGCTTAATCCCTACGGCATTCATAAAGATGATGTCCCTTAAAAGGCTCTGCCTTGAAGCAATGTCCTCCATCGCGCTGCCGCCGTATTTTATAACAACGACCTTATCCTTAAACGCTCTTATATAAGGGATGGCTTCTATTAATATGTCTGCTTTTTTAATACTGTCTTTCATGTTCTGTACTTCGCGTTTATCCTTACATACTCCTCGGATAAATCGCAGGTCCACATGGTTATGCCTGCCTTGCCAAGCCCTAAATCAACAGTTATCTTAATCTCATCTTTTGATAAAATATTTTTCAAAGCGCCTTCATCGGCATCCGCAGGAAGGCCCTTTGAAAATATCTTAACCCTGTCAATATATATGGATAATTTTTCCTCTTTTAATGCCGCTTTGCTTCTGCCTAAAGCCGCGGCAATCCTGCCCCAATTGGCATCTTCACCATAAATAGCTGTCTTAACCAGATTGGAATTGCATACAGTTGCCGCAGCGCGCCTGGCGTCTTTATCATTTAAAGCGCCTTTTACGCAAACCTGGATAAGTTTTGTGGCGCCTTCGCCGTCTTTCGCTATTTTCTTTGCCAGATATAAAAGTACCTGCATCAGGGCGTTTTTGAACTTTTCAAAATCCGCTTTTGCGTTAAGCGTAATCCTTTTGTTGCCTGCGGCTGCATTTGCCAGGATTAAAACCATGTCATTCGTGCTTGTGTCGCCATCAACGCTTATACAGTTAAACGTATTGTTCACGCAACATTTAAGCGCGGCCTTTAGCGCGGCTACGTCTATAGCCACATCAGTAGTTACAAAACCAAGCATGGTAGCCATATTAGGATAAATCATGCCTGAACCTTTTGCAATAGCTCCTATAGTAACTTTCCTGCCGCCAATTTTAAAACTGATTGCGGCCTCTTTTACAACCTTGTCTGTAGTCATTATAGCCTCTGCCGCATTTCTGCTCTTTCTCGTGTTTAATTGTTCAACCAAAGCCGGAATATGATTTATGAGTTTTGCCATAGGCATAAGTTTACCTATAACGCCGGTTGAAGAAATCAGCACAAGAGAAGCCTTCAGATCAAGGGCCCTAGCAACAACCTCTGCTGTTTGCTCTGCGTCTCTAAAACCCTGTTCACCTGTGCAGCAATTTGCGTTGCCGCTATTGACTATTATGGCCTGCGCTTTATTATTCTTTAAATGAACCCCTGATATTTTTATACAAGCCGCCCTTATCTTATTAGTTGTAAAAACACCGGCCGCTGTGCATATCGCCTCGGAAAATATCAAGGCAAGGTCCTTGCTGAAGGCATTTTTTTTAATACCGGAATATATGCCTGACGCCAAAAACCCTTTGGGAGCGCAAACACCGCCTTTTATCATTTTCATAATAAACCTTCTGTTTCGTTAAAACCGCATACAATATTCATATTCTGCACTGCCTGGCCTGCGGCGCCCTTGGTAAGATTGTCTATGGCAGAGACAATAATAATAAATTTGCCGTCACTGTTTACCTTTACGCCTATATCACAGAAATTCGTGTTCTGCACATCGCTAAGCTGCGGGAATTCGTCTTCGTTCTTTATTCTCACAAACGGCGCATCCTTGTAAAATTTATTATATAATTCAATCAAACTTTTCGCTTTTAGCTTTTCGCTTTTAGCTTTTACATATATCGTCTCTAAAATCCCTCTTTCTATCGGCAGTAAATGCGGCACAAAAACAACCTTCACGCTTTCGCCTGCAACATTTGATAATTCCTGATCAATTTCAGGAGAATGCTGATGCGCATCTATCTTATATGCCTTGAGATTATCATTTATCTGGCTCATAAAAGGATCATTACCAGGCTTTCTTCCTGCGCCGCTGTAGCCGGTTTTTGCATCAATTATTATACCTTCTGCCTGGCATATCTTTTCTTTCAACAGCGGCGCAAGCGATAAAATGGCCGCTGTAGGATAACATCCCGGGTTTGCTATCAATTTGGCATTTTTTATTTTTTCTTTATAAAGCTCAGGCAACCCATAAACAGCCTTATCTAAATTGGCCATATCCTTATGTTTTACAACATACCATTTTTCATATTCCGCAACATCCTTAAACCTGTAATCAGCGCTTAGATCAATAACAACTTTGCCTGCCTTTAAGATATCAGAGGCTATTTCCATAGACGTCCTATGAGGAAGCGCGAGAAAGACGATTTCGGCGCTCTGATTTAGCTTCTTTAAATCAGGATTATCGCAAACAAGATCAAGCCTGCCTTTGGCCCAGGAGAATATATCGCTGAACTTTTGCGGCTTATCAATCTTGGCGCATATATAAGTTATTTGGCAGGCAGGATGCTTTAATAAAATCTTTATGAGTTCTTCGCCGGCATATCCTGTTGCGCCTACTACTGCTATCTTTTTCAATTTACAATCTCCTAAGTTAAAATAAAAAAACCTACCTCTTTTTTCCCTGGCCAGAGGTAGGTTTCGTATTCTTTTTATATTACCTCTTGGTCCACTGGAACCTTTTACGCGCGCCTTTCTGGCCGTATTTCTTGCGCTCTTTTGCGCGCGGGTCCCTAGTCAAGAAACCGCCTTTCTTTAAAATAGGCCTCAGCGCTATATCGGATTTCACCAGCGCTCTTGAAATGCCGTGTTTTATGGCGCCTGCCTGGCCTGATATGCCTCCGCCGTTGGCAATGGCATGGATATCAAATTTAGAAACCATGCCTGTTGCCTCAAGCGGCTGGCGTATTATCATCCTTAAGGTTTCTCTTAAAAGATATTTATCATCCGGCATGCCGTTTATAATAATCTTTCCTGTGCCGGGCGTGAGTTTTACCCTTACAGTGGATTCTTTTCTTCTTCCGGTTGCGTTATAACTTGGCGCTTCGCTCAATGTATTATTCCTCCAATTTTAAAATTTCAGGCTTTTGCGCCGCATGTTCATGCTTATCGCCTGCATAGACCTTTAATTTCTTTATAGTATTCCTGCCCAGCGGCCCTTTTGGCAACATGCCTTTTACCGCATGCATTATTACCTCTTCGGGTTTTGTTTTCAACATCTCTTCTAAAGTCCTTGTATGAAGCCCGCCTGGATAGCCTGAAAATCTCTTATATTCTTTTACCTTTAGTTTCTTGCCGGTTACAATAATCTTTTCGGCGTTTATAACTATCACGCCGTCTCCTGTATCCATATTAGGGGTAAAAATAGTTTTATGCTTGCCCCTTAATATACTTGCAATCCTTGTTGCAAGCCTTCCCAGGACCCGGCCGTTAGCGTCAACGAGAAACCATTTTTGTTTTATATCCTTTTTCTTGGGTATATACGTCTTTGCTTTTGCCATGATTGCTATTTACCTCCCTGAAGGGCCGCGCCCTGACTTGCAAGATAAAAAGCAGCCGCAAACCCTATAACAAACAAAATAACCATAGGCAATAACGCTACCATGACTGCCCTGGCAGTATTCATTTTATGGGCATTTTTAAAACCTATAACAAAAAGAATAACCGAATACACGGTAACAAAAATCGGCCCGGCAAGAGGCACGATATTAAAAATAGCAAGGGCATTGGAATAACTCAAAACCCTAAATGTCGCGCGGAACCCTTCCTTGCCGCCGAAAATCAGGACTATAAGATGGTACACTGCCGATATAACAAAAATACCGGCGGCCACCAATAACGGCGATATTATCATCAACACTACATAGCTTCCCACCATAACCGCTTTCGGCGGAAGCGTTGAACCCGGCGGCACATTGGGCAACGTTGTGCCTGAAAGCACTACCAACATGTTCACAAAAGCCGATGCTATTATCGCAGCCGAACCGCATATAAGCGCAAACAAAAGCGGGCTGCCTATAGCTGCTTTGGTAGGCATTGACGCAAAAAACTTTTTAGGATGAAGTAAAATCTGCTTCCATGTGCCGATTAACGCCTTTAACAGGCCTATTTCTGAACGGTTTTCCCATTCAATTGTTTTCGGCTGGCCCTGGGCATTGGCATCGACAAGTTTTATGCATTCAAGGCAATACGTCTTGTCAGCAAGCGTTGCTGCGCACAACGCGCACACCTTTTTACCGCAATGCGCGCAAACATCAACTATTTCCTTATCCGGGTGAATCTTGCATGTCTCATTAACCATATCATACCTCCAAAATTTACGAAGTAAATTTTGATCCTGTTTTTCCTGTTATTGCGAGCAGAAAAACAGGACCTTTCTTAAATATTACAACGCGGTATAATCGCGCCTGGCTTGCGGATTACCGCTTGAACTTGTAACATTTACTGTCGTATTTGCATCGCCGGGCTGTATATAATAAATACCCCTGGCGCCGGTCAAACCAAGGTAAAGCCCGCCTTCCGAATAATAAAGGTTCTGAAACTTATCAACCCTCTGGCTTACGAATCTATAATGCCCTGAACTAAAACTCAAAACCGCGGCGCATATTATCGTGATTATAATCAAATAAATCATGGTAACTATAAGTGCGGTGCCCTTGTTATTCATAATTGTTTTACGGGTTCATGCCCCTTAAAGTAACACCTGTGCTGAATGTCTTGCTCATCCTACCTTTGGTTACTGTAATATTTATTGTAACATAATTATTAACATAAGTGCCTGTGCCATCCGGCGGAGGAGGATTCAAAGAATCTCTCCATAATGGCCTGGCAAATGTCAGATCTATGCTATCAGCGCTGGCTATAACCTCAGGCGTACCCGGGCTGCCTGAATAAGGCGGATAAAAATTGATTTTATTACCGTTGCTTAACGCATATTTTATTTTTTTATCAGAACTGGTAACCGTATCGTAAACAGTAACAACTATATTGTCGGGATTAAACGTTATAATATCTTTGGCTCCCATAAGGTTCAGAAATATATGATCCAGCGCGAAAGAGGCCTCAACCTGCGCCCTTGCCTCTTCAACTGACCTGTTAAACTCCCTTATGCCTGCTATATAAATAGATCCTGCTGAAATAAGCACAACGCTTAATATAAGCGTTGCTATTGTAATCTCTAAAAGCGACATGCCGCTCTTATTATTAAGGCGCATTCCAATCCACCTTTACGCTTATCTGCTTGCCTGTTGCGCCATTATTAGCCCAATCCGCAATAATCACCTTTACATCTGACCCGTAATCAGGCGAAAACCAGGTATCGCCTGTATCGATTGAATTCGGACTGGCGCTGCCTTTAACATCCTCTCCGACTGCCGGTGTATCGCTCAACCTCGGATCAGAAGCGCTGACTAAAGTCAACGCCCTGTATGCCTCCATGGCCTTGCGGCCATAGTTCATTGCCTCTATCTTGGCGCCTGCGCGAAGTATAAACTTAAACGCATATGAGAAAGAACCCAGCACACCTGCCGCTGAAGTGCTTAAAATAAGCATGGCTATCAGAACTTCAACAAGGGTCAAGCTTATATTGTCTTTAAGCCTGCTAACCATAGGGTTATAATAATACCATAAATAACATTACTCGTCAAGGAATATCAGTCTTTTATGGATATAAAGGCCTTTTCCCTGAGCTCTTTGACCCATTTACCAAGCACATTCTTTGCCGCTTCATCAAGGAGCCTGTCTTCAATATCGCCTTTTACCTCTTCAATGGGCATATGCTGTTCTTTTCTTATTGAATTCACCTTTATTATGGAAAACCCAACCGCAAGTTTAATGGGTTTTGAGATCTCGCCTTCCTTCATATTAGAAATCACATCGTCTATCTCTTTTGCCATATCCCCGCGATTTACAAACCCTATATGGCCGCTGTTTTTCCTGTTAGGGCCTTCGGAATATTTTCTGGCAACAGATTCAAAATCAACGCCGGTATCAAGAATCTGCGCGATCTTCAAAGCCGTTTTTTCAGTTTTTAGCGATTCATGGTTTGGCTTATATTTTATCAAAATCTGCGATATGTCCACTGCGTCCGGCACGCTGTAATCATCTATATGGGCATCATAAAACTCTGTTATCTGGACAGGCGTAATATTCGCGTATTCCCTGACATACTGCCTTACCATCTTTTTCACCATAATCTGGTCTTTATACGTCTTTTTCAGCTCCCACAGGTTCAGGCCCTGATCCTGCATGGCTTTATAAAACGCCTTTTCATTCGGAAATTTTGATTTTACCTGTTTCAGCATAGCATCTATCTCTGCGTTTGAAACCGGCATTTTAAACTTTTTGGCCTCCTGAAGTATAAGTTTTTCCTCAATTAGCCGCTCAAGCACTTCTTTTCTCTCCTGGCTGGAGGCCTTTTGCTGGCCCATAGGCTTGGCTGCATCATCAAGCTCAGAAGCTGTTATGGTCTGGTCATTGACTACTGCGGCTATCTTATCCACCACCTCAGCAAAACATATATATGGCGCGGCCAGGGCCAAAAAAGAAAAACAAAAAACCAAAATAAATCCGGCTCTACTGGCTGTCTTTGTCATTTGACGATTCCTTGTATACGGTTATCTTTGCCCTTGAACGCAGGTCCTTTATTATCTCCTGCAGGTTTTGGATCTTTTTTGCATCCATCAGGCGCGATTTTATCTGTTCACTGGCCTCGTTTAAAGGCCTTTCGTGCGCAGGTATTTTTTCTGTAAGCCTTATCACGTGGTAACCAAACTGTGTTTTTACAATATCGCTGGTCTGGCCGGGCTCAAGCTTAAAGCAGGCAGCCTCAAAATCCGGTATCATCTGGCCTTCTGTAAAATACCCGAGGTCGCCGCCGTTTGTCTTGGATGGATCTATGGAGACTTCTTTTGCTACAGCTGAAAAATCCTCGCCATTATTAAGGCGAACCAAAACCTTTTTGGCCTCATCCTGCGTCAGGACCAGTATGTGACTGGCCCTGTAGCGTTCAAGCGTGACAAATTCCTTCTTGTGAAGTTCGTAATACTGCTCTATATCCTTGCTGCTTATTTTCGTATTTTTCTTTATCTGGTCTTCAATATATTTAGCGGTTATTATCTTTTTGCGCGCCTCGTCTACAAGATCCTTCACCTCTTTATTTCTGTCAACGTGAAGCCTGTAGGCCTCTTTCAAAAAAAGCTTTTCATTTATAATCTCGTCTAAAAACCTCTCCTTCTGCTCGACTGCCAATGCGCGGTAATACGCCGGCAGGCGGTTTATCCTGGCCTGAAATTCCGATTCTGTTATCGCCTCGTTGTTTACCCTGGCAATTACCTTGTCCCCCGGCTTAAGATTGCACCCTATGGCAATCAAGCATAATAAAATACCTACACCAATGCTTATATTTCTATTCATGCAATAACCTCCGATTTTTCTAGGGGTAAATTTGAGTGATAATTATAGCATGTTTCACTGCTTAACACAAGCACATTCTGAAACTGCTTCGCGCAAAAGCCGGCAATAAAGGTCAAAACCCACCATTGATACATAGCCGTGCTGCTGCGAACCCAATATGTTGCCTGCGCCGCGAAGCTGCAGGTCCTCCATGGCTATCTTAAAACCGCTCCCTAGCGCAGTGAATTTAGCGACAGCGCGCAAGCGCTTTTTCGCAGGCGCGTCAAGAACAGCTCCTTTTGGAATAAGAAAATACGCGCATGCCTCCTGTTTAAACCTGCCCACCCTGCCGCGCAACTGATATAAATCCGCAAGCCCGAAAGTATCCGCGCGGTTTACCAGAATCGTATTGGCGTTGGGTATATCTATACCTGACTCTATTATATTCGTTGAGACAAGCACATTCTTCTTTCCGTGAATAAAGTCCAGCATAACCTCTTCCAGTTCAGGCGCTGACATCCTGCCATGGGCCCGGGCTATTTTTGCCTGGGGAACGAGCCTGGCTATATGCGTCATAACCTTGTCTATATTTTCAATTCTGTTATGTATAAAAAATACTTGGCCCTTTCTGTCAATCTCTCTTTTTATCGCCTGTCTTATAACATTATCGTCAAAGGCGCAGACCTTTGTCTTAATCGGCTGCCGGTCAGGAGGAGGCGTATTTAAAATAGACATATCCTTTGCGCCCATAAGCGACATATATAATGTCCTTGGTATAGGAGTTGCTGTCATGGTTAACACATCAACTGTATGACGCAATTTTTTTAGTTTTTCCTTATGCCTTACCCCGAAACGCTGCTCCTCGTCAATAATAACAAGCCCGAGATCCCTGAATTTCATATTATCAGACAGAAGTTTATGCGTGCCGATAATAATATCAACACCTCTTGCGGCAACATCTTTTAGGATTTCTTTTTGTTCTGCAGTTGACCTGAACCTTGATAACATCTGCACAGAGACGCCGAATTTTTCAAGGCGCCTGGTAAAAGTCAAATAATGCTGTTCTGCAAGTATTGTGGTGGGCACTAAAATAGCTACCTGCTTGTTATCCATAACAGCCTTAAATGCCGCTCTTAAAGCCACTTCTGTTTTTCCGTAGCCCACATCGCCGCATAAAAGCCGATCCATCGGCCGCTCAGACTCCATGTCGCTCTTAAGCTCTTTTATACAGCGCAATTGATCCGGCGTTTCCTTGAATATGAAATCAGCCTCAAGGTCTGCCTGCCATTCGGTATCTTTTGAAAATTTAAAACCTGATAACGCCTGTCTTTTTGCCTGTATAGTAAGCAATTCTTTTGCAAGCGAACGCACGCCTTCTTTGGTGTCATGCTTGGCTCTTTTCCATACCATTGAACCAAGCCTGGAAACCTTAGGCGGCCTTCCTTCAAAACCTATATATTTCTGTATCAGGTGTATTTCATTAACAGGCAGAAAAAGCCTGTCGGAATTCGCATACTCTATTACTATATTGTCATGATACTTATTATCCAGCTTTACCTTTTCAATGCCCTTATAAACGCCTATCCCATACTCAACATGAACCACGTAATCATCCGGCTCTACATCAACGAAATTATTTATCGGAATCTCTTCGCCTAAATCAGCCATCCTTGTTTTTAAACGGCGCCTTGATGTGCCCTTTAAAGAAACAAGGATTACCATATTATGGTAATCCGTATAATCGCCGTAAACTACATCAAAACTTCTTATGGAGATTATCTTATCCGCCTCAAACTCAATGCGCACCGGGTTATCAAAACCAACGATAAATATATCAAGTATGCCGCCGCGCGACGCAAAATCGCCCTCCTCGGCTACGCGCTCCTGGCGCTTATAACCGTAGCGATCAAGAGTTTTGCTTAATTCATACGGGGATATTTCAAGATTTATATAGATTTTAAAGGATTCAAACATGGGTTACATCTTTATTGGCGCTGAAACTCCGAGAAGCCTTAATGCGGTAGATAACACTGTTTTAGTAGCTGCAATCAGCGCAAGGCGCGCCTTGGTCAGCTCTGTATCATCGCTTACAACCCTGTGTTTGTCATAAAAAGAATGGAATTTGTTTGCCGTTGACTGCAGGTAAGACACAAGCCCGCATGGCTCAAGGCTTTGCGCGCACAGGGCAATTACCGACGGAAATTCGCCAAGCTCCCTGATCAAATCAAGTTCCTCCTGCTGAATGAGCAGTTTAAAATCAGGATTTGTTGTATTTTTATGGCCTTCGGCATTTGCGTGCTCTATTATATTGCATATCCTGGCATGCGCGTACTGAACATAATAAACAGGGTTTTCCTGCGACTGTTTTTTTGCAAGCTCTATGTCAAAATCAAGATGGCTTGATATCTTCCTGGCTAAAAAGAAAAACCTTGCTGCGCCTTTTCCTGTGTCCTGCATTACCTGCCGCAACGTTACAAATTCGCCTGCGCGCGTTGACATGCGGACTTGCTCAGTGCCGCGCCATAACGTGGCAAGCTGCACTATTAAAACAGTTATCGCATCTTTAGCAAATCCAAGCGCCTGCACTGCAGCTGTTATCCTGGGGATATAGCCGTGATGGTCAGGCCCCCAGATATTTATAACCTTATCAAACTTGCGCTGGAACTTGTCCTGGTGATACGCTATGTCAGGCGCAAGGTAGGTGTAAGAACCGTCACTTTTTATAACAACCCTGTCCTTGTCATCACCGAAAGCCGTTGATTTAAACCATACAGCGCCCTCGGACTCGTATAAAAACTTTTTCTTCCTGAGAATTTTAAGGGCGCCTTCTATTTTACTTGTACTTACAAGTTTTGCCTGTGAAGTCCAGACATCAAAGATAACGCCAAAATCCTCAAGCTCGCTTTTTATAACATTCATTATGAATTCGCAACCGTAATCCCTGAAAAACGACCTGGCAGTCTCGTCCGGCTTTATGTATTTGTCGGAATATTTATCCATTACTAATTTGGCGATATCGCGTATATACTCGCCTTTATATCCCTCCTCGGGAAATTCATGACTCTGCCCTAAAAACTCAAGGTATCGCTGGCGTATGGATTCGCCTAAAATATCCATCTGCCTGCCCTGGTCATTTATGAAGTATTCCCTGGTCACTTTCCATCCTGCAAAATCAAGTATATTGCCCAGGGCATCGCCAACAGCCGCCTGGCGGCCATGGGCTACGCTTAACGGGCCGGTAGGATTGGCGCTTACAAATTCTATCTGAATCTTTCTATTTTTACCCATGTCGCAGGAGCCGTACATATCGCCTTTTTTATTTATATCCTCCAGCACGTCATAAATGGCAAGATTCGTAAAAAAAAAGTTTATAAAACCCGGTTCTTTGGCGCATATCTGGGATATCTTCGCGTTTAACGGCGTTTTTATAATATTTCTCTGTATAGCGCCTATTATTTTCCCGGCTGCTTCCATGCCGGAAATACCGGCTGCCTTTGAAACCCTCATAGCTATATTTGTTGATATATGGCCATGCTCAGGCAGCTTGGGGGCTTGAAGTATAATATTCTGCTCAGTAATAGATACGCCCTTAAACAACTTCCTGGATGCATCGTATATTATTTTTTTTAACAGCTTATCCGTATCCATATTTTATCTAAATTTAAAAATAAATGAGCGATTAAGGTAAAACATATTAATCGCTCAGGTCTTCATTTACCTCTGATTTATTTATTTCTTTTTTCGCGGTATTTTTAGCTTCGCGGCCTTTGACCATAGGCGCTCCAGCGCGTAAAACTGCCTGGCATCGTCACTGAATACATGGGCAATAACATTACCGCTGTCTATAAGCACCCAGGAAGCTTCTCTGTAACCTTCCTTTTTTTTCAAACCGAGGCCTTTTTTAGATAACGCATCCTCGATCGCATCGGCTATTGTCCTGATCTTCCTGTCACTTGCGGCGCTTGAGATAACAAAAAAGTCTGTAAAGTTGCAAACCTTGCGCATATCAAGGACTACAACGCCCTCTGCCTTTTTAGCCCTTGCGGCGCTTGCTATCAATATGGCTTTGTTTCTTGAAGTTATGGTAAATCTCCCTGCTTATTTGCCCTGAATCCTATACATACCCGTACCGCAAATTGGGCATTTTCCCTTTACTGCCTTACGGCCGTTCTTCATTGTTACCTGCTTCTCTTCCTTCATCTCTCTTGATTCTTTACATTTTACGCAATATCCCTTTGTTGCCATATTACCCCTCCGATTTTTCTATTGGAATATTTTTGCCTGAAAAATCGTCCCGAGTGACCAGCTATTCCGACTTGTCGCGAGGGACAAAATAATATCTAAGTAGGGTTAGTGTATCATAGCATGCTATACGTGTCAACATTTTTCAAGCAGCGCTTAAATCTCTCCAACTATCTCTTCAAGCAGGTCCTCTATGCTCAATATACCCACATTCTTATTGGCATCATTAGTTACCACAGCCAAATGCTGCCTTTTAAGCTGAAGCGTCAAGAGCGCCTTATCTGCCGACTCTTTCTCATATATGAATATAGTAGGCCTTATAAAGTCAGACACGGGCCTGTTTATATCCTTTTCATGCAAACAGTCAAATATATTTACCACGCCATGGCAATCTGAACAGTTGTCTTTACAAACCGGGATCCTGGTAAACCCGGTCTTTTTCACAAGATCCTTAAGCTCGCTTAATGACTTTGATGCCTCTATTGTGACTGCGCTTTTTAGCGGAAGCATGACCTGGCTCACCTTTTTCGCGCCAAACTCAAAAATGCTATATATTATAGCCTGTTCATGCGATTGTATAACCCCATCCCTTTCGCTTTCTTTTAATAAATATTTCAATTCCTCCCTGCTTACAAAAACGCTTTTCCTGGCAGGCTTATCTTTACCGAAAGGTAAAAGCAACGCTTCGGAAACCCTGCTTGCCAGCCATGAAATCGGGCTTAAAACCCTGGAAAAAAAACCTAACGGCGCAACAAGATTCAACGTCACCCTGTCAGCCATCTGCCGAAAAACCGTTTTTGGCAGTATCTCCGCAAAAATAAGTATAAAAGGCGTCAATATAACAGTAACAAGCCATTTATAATCAGGCCCGAGCCTTGTTACTATAAGGTCAGTGCACACTACAGAGCTTATTATTACCGACAAATTAGTTCCCACCAGGACTGTGCCGAGAAATTTATCAGGATTATTTAACATATCCTGCAAAAGTTGCGCCTTTTTAATCTTGGCGTCGACAAAATGCCTGAGCTTGATTTTATTTACTGATATAACGGCTGTTTCTGTGCCGGAAAAAAATGCCTCAAACATTATGGCGAATAATATTATCGTCAGGCCCAAATAAATATTCATATATTAAACCTGCCCCTTATTTTTCTTTATAGTCGCCTGCTGAATCCTGTTTTTCTTGACTTCATCGACTATAAACGTAAAATCCTTATATTTTACCGTATCGTTCTGCTTGGGAATCCTTTCAAACAGCTGCATAATGAAACCGCCCACTGTCTCGGCTTCCTGGCTTTCTGCGTCAATCCCAAGGTCTTCCTTAAGGTCATGAAGCGTCATTTTGCCGTTAACCTTAAACACCCCCGGCTCAACTTCCTGAAACAAACGCTCGTCCTTATCGTATTCATCCCTGATCTCGCCTACGATCTCCTCCAATATGTCATCCATGGTCACAAGGCCCGCGGTTCCTCCGTATTCATCAACAACAATAGCTATATAAATTTTGCTGGTCTGAAATTCCACCATAAGCTCGTCTATCTTTTTGGTCTGCGGCACAAATAATACGGGTTTTATAAAAGACAGCCAGGGTTCTTTTTTGTCCAAAACAAATTGTTTTGCGTAGATAACGCCTATGATTTCATCGATAGTCGAACCGTAAACCGGGATCTTGGAATGCTTTGACTGCTCTATAAGTTTCTCGAATTCGTCGGCGCTTATCTTTGCGCTTGCGACAACCATATCAACGCGCGGCACCATAATCTGCTCCACGTCTCTTTTGCCCATATCAAAAACCGTTTGGATCATATGTTTTTCGTCTTTGCCTACTATGCCCTCTTTCTCGCCTATTGACACCAGCGTTTCAAGTTCTGACTGGGTAATAAAAGGCTGTTTTTTTGTTTTTTTGCCGACAATCGCGTAATAAAACAGGTTTGTCACTAAGCTAAGTATCCACCTGACTGGAAAGGCAATCTTTGCAAACCAGAATAACGGCCTTGCTATAATCGCGGAAAAAACCTCGGCATTCCTGATGGCAAAACTTTTGGGCGTAAGCTCGCCGAATACAAGTAAAAGAAACGTCATGACCCCTATACTTATACCGATGCCCCTGTCGTGAAAAACCTCTATAAAAAATGTTGACAGCATCCCGCTTGCCGTTACGTTAACCAGCATGTTGCCTATTAATATGGTTGTCAGCGTTGTGCGCGGATGCATCAAAAGGCCTGATATGGTTTTGCCGGCTGCCGGATACCTGGTGTTTATCCTTTTTATCTGAATTTTAGAAAGCGAAAAAAGCGCGGTCTCAGAGCCTGAAAACAAGGCCGATAAAATAAATAAAATTACAAGAGTCGGTATATAAATCATTTTAATCCCTGTATAATTTGTTTTTGGATATATATTTTTCCACTGCCGGAGAAACCATGCCTTTAATGCTCAGGCCTTTTCTTACGCGGCTGCGTATATCTGTTGATGAAATATCCGCAGTCTTAACGTTTAACATAACCATGCTCTTGGCGCAGGGCGCTGAAAATTTATAACCAGGCCTTTTACTGACAACAAAAACCGCAAGCCTTAAAATACTTTTTGCGTCTTTCCAGGAGCCTAGCTGTGTTAATGAGTCGGCGCCTATTATGAAAAAAATTTCCGCTTTTTTAAATCTTTTCCTCAAAGCGCGAAGAGTCAAAATCGTAAAAGAAAGGTTTTTCCTGTTGATCTCATACCTGCTGATACAAAACCTCGGATTGTTTTTTACAGCAGCCGCAAGCATTCCAAACCGCAGCCGGGAACTGGAGATCTTTGCCTTGATTTTATGCGGGGGGATATAAGCAGGGGTGAAGATTACTCTATCAAGCCTTAATTTTTTCAGGGCGCCTTTTGCAAGGGCAATGTGGCCGTTATGTACGGGATCAAATGTCCCGCCTAAAATACCTATGCGCATATTATTTTCTTATCTGGCCGCTGCCGATAATGTGGTATTTATAAGTGGTTAATTCTTTAAGGGCCATGGGCCCGCGGGCATGCAGTTTTTCTGTGCTTATGCCGATCTCGGCGCCGAAACCAAATTCTCCACCGTCGGTAAACCTGGTTGAGGCATTGGTGTAAACGCAGGCGGAGTCAACTCCGTCCAAGAATATTTGCGCGGCGCGCGGGTTTTTTGCGATAATTGCGTCAGAATGCATTGAGCCGTATTTATTTATATGCTCAACAGCGGCCTCTAAGCTATCTACAATCTTTACAGCCAGAATCAAATCCAGGTATTCCGTTGACCAATCTATTGCTTCGGCTGATTTTAAACCGCGTATCTTAACACCGGCGCCTTCAAACTTTTTTATCATCCGCGGCAGAAATTGCTTCGCTACATCCTTGTGCACAAGCATTGTCTCCATTGCATTACACACGCCGGGCCGCTGGACCTTTGCGTTAAAACAAACCTCTTCAGCCATTTTCAAGTCAGCTGATTTATCAACATAAACATGGCAGACGCCCTTGTAATGTTTTATAACCGGGATCCTGGATACCCTTGTAACTTCCCTTATCAACCCTTCTCCCCCCCTTGGCATTACCAAATCAATTAAATTATTTAATTGAAGGAGCGCTTTTACAGCATTTCTGTCAGTCGTAGCTATCATATTTATAGCGCCTTTAGGGATACCGCAGTTGGAAGCTGTTTTTTCTAAGATTTTAAAAATAGCCGTATTTGAATTAAAGGCCTCTTTGCCGCCGCGCAATATAACGCTGTTGCCTGACTTAAGGCACAACCCTGCGCAATCGCTTGTGACGTTCGGGCGCGATTCATATATTATGCCTATCACACCTATCGGCACGCTGACCTTTCTTATTATAAGGCCGTTTTTAACACTCCAACTTTCTATAACACTGCCTATTACTTCATCAAGCCCGGCTATAGCCTTTAAAGAATCCGCCATCGCGGCTATACGTTTATCATCAAGCCTAAGTCTGTCTATTAAGGCCATGGATAGGCCGAATTTTTTTGCCGCAGCCAAATCTTTCTGATTTGCCTTTAAAATAGCGGACCTGCCTTCTATCAGGGCCCCTGCCATTGATATAAGCGCTTTGTCTTTTGTTTTGCGCGTGATTAAAGCAAGTTTCCTAGATGCTGTCTTTGCGTTTTGCGCTGTTTTTAATATCCGGTTTTTCATCTTGGTAAAAATAATGTGCCTATGTTATCGCCGTTTAAAATCTTTGCCAAAACATTTTTCTGCCTGCCATTGGCTATAACGCACGCGGCCGTGCCGCTGGTGGCTTTTTTAGCGGCCTCCAGCTTGGTGACCATGCCGCCGGTTGATATCTGTTTTGTTGTGCCACGCGCCAATTTTTCTATATCTTGAGTAATATTTTCCACAACGCTTACAACCTTATTGCTTTCATCGAGAAGCCCGTTTACATCGGAAAGTATAATTAAAAGCTGCGCCTGAATCATATTACAGACAAGCCCTGACAGATTATCGTTATCTCCGAATTTTATTTCTTCTGTGGCAACAGTATCATTTTCATTTATTATCGGCACCGCCTTATAATCAAGTATTATGGATATTGTATTTTTGGCGTTGTCGTAACGCTTCTTGTCTGAAAAATCATCTCTTGTCAACAAAACCTGGGCCACATGCCTTTTTTTGCGGCTGAAAAATTTATCATATAACCTCATAAGCTGTATCTGGCCTATTGCCGCGGCTGCCTGTTTATGGGAAACACTAGACGGCCTTGACTTAAGCCCTAAGATACCCATACCTGCGCCTATAGCGCCTGATGAGACGATTATTACGCTGGCGCCGTTGTCTTTTATGTGGCATATCTGGGATACTAAATGGGCAAGGCTTCCGGAGTCAAGGCGGCCTTGCTCGTCGCTAAGCGCCCCTGTGCCGATCTTAACCACTATTTTCCCGGCATGTTTTAAATCTTTTCTTGATTCTATCATGTTTTTGCCTTTAATTTTTTATATACCGCTTCAAGTAATTCCTTTATTCCTTCTCCTGTTGCGCTTGATATAGGATAAATTTTTTTCCTGCAGGCCTTTCTGAATTTTTTTAGATTCCCGACGGCTTCCGGAAGGTCCATTTTTCCAACAGCTATAATCTGCTGTTTAGCGGCAAGCTCAGGGCTGTAGAAAACAAGTTCCTTATTAAGGGCCGTGTAATCCGCTAGCGGATCCCTGGCATCAACAGCAGCCATATCCACAAGATGAATAAGCGCCTTTGTGCGTTCGGCGTGCTTTAAAAATTTTAACCCAAGGCCACGGCCCAAATGAGCGCCTTCTATGAGCCCGGGTATCTCGCAGGCGATAAACCTGCGCTCGCCGGATAATTCCACTATACCCAAAACAGGCGCCTTTGTAGTGAAAGCAAAATTTGCTATCCTTGGCCTGGCCTTTGAAATCCTTGATATAAGAGTTGATTTGCCTGCATTGGGGAAGCCAACTATGCCTACATCGGCTATTATCTTTAATTCCAGGATAAGTTGGCGTTCCTGGCCGTTTTCACCCGGTAATGCATCTTTTTTTGGCGCGTTGCCGCGTCCTCCGCGGCCGCCTCTGCAGATAACAATCTCTTCACCGGATTTCCTTAGATCTTTTAAAATAAGATCTGTTGAGGCGTCTTTTATGGTAGTGCCTTCGGGCACCCTTATAATAACATCAGGCGCATCAGCGCCCTTTTTATTGTTGCTTGAACCGTGGCTTCCGTGCGTTGCCTTGAAATGCCTTTTGTACTGAAAATCAAGCAGCGTTTGCACATGTTCATCGGCGCGAAATATTATGCTGCCGCCGTAACCGCCCGGCCCGCCGTTAGGCTTTGGATGCTTAAAATGCAGATTTCTGTCAAGACTGTTACAGCCGTTGCCGCCTGCGCCTGATGCCACATTTATTTTGGCTGTATCAATAAACATTCTGCTACGCCCTTCTCTTATTTTTCAACTGGTAAGGGCTTCGCAGGAATAGTTCCTACGAAGCGCTTACCATTGGTATTTACATTACTCAGCGCGAAGTAGAACATTATTTTTCAACCGGCTTAACGCTTACAACGCTTGGCTTGACAAAATCAACTGTGCCGTCTATAAGCGCGAAAAGCGTGTGATCTCTGCCCATGCCTACATTAGCGCCCGGCTTACAAGGGCTGCCTTTTTGTCTTATTATAATAGAACCGGCTGTGACAAACTCTCCGCCGTACCTTTTGACACCCAGCCGTTTTGAATTGCTGTCCCTGCCGTTTTTAGCTGAACCTAAACCCTTTTTATGCGCCATTGAATTTTCCCTTTTTTCCCTTTCTATTCTGATTTAATTTCTGTAACCTTCAACAAAGACATCTCCTGCCTGTGCCCCTTTTTCCAGCGGGATTTTTTTCTTCTTTTATATTTAAACGAGATAAGCTTCTCGCCTCTGAAATCCCTTACCACTTCACAGCTGACAGACGCGCCTTTAATATACGGCGAACCAACCAAAAGGTTTTTTCCGTCTTTTATCATCATCACCTTGTCGGTCTTGAATGTCTTGTCTTTTTTTGACTCGACACGCTGAGTTTCAATCTGCTGGCCTTTTATAAGCTTATACTGTAAATTTGCTATTTCCGCTATTGCATACGTGCTCATGAATCCCCCTTTATGCTATCTTCTCTATTTTTACATTTTCTATGTGCAGCGTAAATTCCGGTTTTATATTTATCGCTGCCCTGTAATGCCTCTGCAAACCGTCTATATAAAACCTGTCTTCGTTAAAAAGCCTTGAAGCCACATCCGGATGAACCGATATTTCTATTTTTTTAGCGCTCCGGTTAGAGCTTAAAAAAGCGCGCGCCTTGCGCGTAACCAATATCGCCATTGTCTGCACTGACTTTGTAGCGCCCTTGCCCTGGCAATACGGGCAAACCTGGTAAACAATGCTCTCAAAAGGCTTGCGGGAACGCTGGCGCGTCATCTGGATAAGCCCGAGCTCTGAAATCTTCAGGATATTTGTTTTTGCCTTGTCCTTTTTTACCTCTTCTTCCAGTATATTGAATATCTTTTTGCGGTGCTCGGAAGAAATCATATCTATAAAATCTATGACTATTATACCGCCTAAATCCCGCAGCCTTATCTGCCTGGCCACCTCTTTGGCGGCCTCGACATTAACCGCAAAAAGGGTATCCTCGACATTTTTATCTTTTTTTCCTACATATTTTCCGCTGTTTACATCAATAGCCACAAGGCTCTCTGTTTGCTCGACAATAAGATATCCGCCGCTTTTAAGCGCGACATTTCTTTCATAAACCTTCTCTATCTTTTCTGTTATATGTTTATTATCAAACAGCGGCTCCATTGCGGAATAAAAAATTATCCTGCGCTTAAGATGCGGCATAAGCTGCGCTGTGTAATGCAGCATCTCTTTGTAATCGCGCCTTGAATCAACCATCAGCTTGTTTACATTCTCGGTAAACAGGTCTCTGAGCACCCTGAAAACAATATCATGCTCCTGATGAAGAAGCGCCGGCGCCTTGGCATGGCCGAAACTTATCTTTATCCTCTTCCACAGGCGCATAAGAAAATTAAGGTCTCTTACAAAATCCCTTTTAGTCCTTTCAACACCGGCTGTCCTGACTATAACGCCGATATCATCCGGTATATTAAGCGAATCCAGTATCTGGCGCAGCCGGTCGCGCTCCTGGCGGCTCTCTATTTTTTTAGAAATTCCCACGCGGTTATCAGTGGGCATAAGCACAAGGTACCTTCCGGGCAGCGATATCTTAGTGGTAAGCCGCGCGCCCTTTGTGCCAAACGGCTCCTTGGTAACCTGCACCATTATCTCCTGGTCCTTCTTTATAACATCCTCTATCCTTCTGTGTTCGTGCTTGCGCTTTCGCCTGGATACCAATTCAACGTTTTCCTCAAGTTCAGCTGATGTGCCAACCACATCAGAAACATACAAAAATCCGCTCTTAGGCAGGCCTATATGAATAAAAGACGCGCCTATGCCGCTTGTGATAGACTGCACCTTGCCCTTATATATATTGCCTACTATGCGCTGCGCGTTGGTGCGCTCGGCGTAAAACTCCTCGAGCTGGCCGCCTTCCACGATAGCAACGCGTTTTTCCTGGGGTTCAACTGAAATAAAAATATCTCTCTGCATTATATTATTCTCACTGTATTTATAATTATGCCTTCCGGCAGCTGTTGTTGAAACTTTACCTTAAAATCCTCAGGTTTTACCCATCCGTTAATAAAAAATGAAACCTCTTCATTGTCGCTTTCTACGCCCAGCTTAAGCGCCCTTTTAAAACTTATCTTAGGCCTGGGGCTAAAACCGCACGTATAAGCTATCGGCAAACCCGCCCGCCTGATTGCGCGCTGAAACAACCTTAAAAGGTCAAGATGCGAAATAAATTTCATCGCGTCTTTTTTTGAAAAAACCACTTCCAGATTCTGATTAACCATTATCTGCGGACTACCTGCTGTTCTATTCTCTGGATAGAGGCTTCAAGCTTGTCTAAACGCTCCTCTATCTTCTGCAGGAATTGTATAATTTGAAGGTTTTCCTGGTGGATTGCACTGGCAAGATTTATATTCAGCTGCGCTGACTGCAAATTCGTTATGCCAGGGTAGTTATCCAGATCCTCGGCTTCCCTGAAATTTTCGTCATTGCCCGCGCCAGCGTTTGCCGCGGATAGAACGGCAAAAACAACTGAAATAATAAATATCTTTATAAAAATATTTTTCATCTGCCTGCCTTAGCGCGATTTACATCAAGCCTTTCGTGTATTATTTCCCTCTCAAGCCTGTAATAGTCCGCCAGGTCATCTGCGCTCTCATAGCTTGCAACTTCTTCAGGTTTAACAATCCTTGCCGTAATAAATATAAGCAAATCTACTTTTTCGGTATCATTGGTATCCCTCTTAAACAGATTACCCAGCACCGGTATATCTTTTAGAAAAGGAATACCTATATTGCTTGTCTTTTTTATATCCTTAAGCAGGCCGCCTATGGCTATTGTCTGATTATCCTCGATAAGCACTCTTGTCTCAGCTTCCCTTGTGCTTATTACAGGATATTTGTTATCACCTACTGTATTCGAACTGTCATAAGAAGTAACTGCGGGATGTATAACCATATTTATATATTTGTTATCACCGCTTATCTGCGGCACAACATTAAGCTGAATACCTATATCCTGGTAATAATCCAGCGTTGATGACACTGTTGTGCCTGCCTGGGTGCTTACATCTGATTTAAGTATCGGGTATTTTGTGCCTACTAATATAGTGGCTTCCTGATTATTCAAAGTTAGTATGCGCGGCGCTGAAAGCGTGTTTGTATTCACATCTTCTTCAAGGGCATGCAGCATTACCTCAAACTGGTTCCCCTTTAACCGCTGGTATAAAAAATTAAAACCTGTATTAGCCGCTGTAAGGCCTGATGCCTTCGGCTCAAAAACAGCCGGGCTTATCTGGCCGCTAAGTGAATGCGCGCCTGCGGCAGTCACTGTTTCACCGGCAATATTTTTACTGGCCGGCGTAGGCGTTATCGCAGCGTTTTCAGCTCCGGTTGAACCTGTGCCCCATTCAACACCCAAATCCTTAAGCTTATCTTCGCTGACCTCCATAATCCTGGCCTCTATAAGGATCTGCTGCGGCTGGACATCAAGCATGCTTATAACCTTTTTTATCTTCTCAACATATGAAGGGATATCAGAAATAATAAGGGTTTTTGAACGAATCGTCTGAGACTTGCCTTCTTTGTCTCTTTCAAGCTTCTTCAGGCTCTCGCCCTTGCCTCCGCCTGAAAACTGCCATCCTGCCTCTGACGTCATCCTTAAAACAGTTATAGTGCCGCGCGTAGAAAGCTGCGGCTTTAATGTTTCCCTTACATCTTCAGCGTCAAGGTATTTCAATGAAAATACTTCGGTTACAACAGGCTGGATTTCAGATAACCTGTTTTCCGCCTCTTTTTGCGCGGTTAACCTGTCAAGCGAGGTAACCGTGATTATATTGCCCTGGCGTTCATAGCCGTAATCATTGGTCTTTAATATCACATCAAGGGCTGTTTCCCACGGCACATCGTTAAGCTTAACCGTTATAGTCCCGCTGACATCGCTTGCCGCGACTATATTCACGCCGCTCTTAACAGACAAAACCCTTAGCACACTTTGCAAATCAGCATCTTTAAAATCAACAGAAATATTATTCATATTGTCCGCAGCTGAGCTGGCAACAGACGCTATAAACAAACCGCATAATATTAATAATATGCTAATACTTGGCTTTTTTAGCATAAACATGCCTCCAATAGTACTATATTATTATATATAACCATATATTTGTCAACTAAATTCTAAATCAGAACCTGTATATGCTTCCATGGCATAACCTCATCCTGGCCCTTTTTCCTGTATAAATAAAACCCCGGGTCTATGCCTGAGGACTCAAATGCCTTCTGCCATATCTGGCTATTAAAACCCTCTTTCCAGCTGTCAAATCTGGCGCCAAGCTCATACGCGCGCAATATAACGGCTGAGGCCCTTCTGTCGCCTCTTGATAAAACCGCCTCAAGAAAGCTCATATTTATATCATGCCATTTCAAATCAACACCTTTCACTTTTAAGGCGCGGCATAAAAATTCCTGCTTCTGCTTTAGCGATTCCATATCTACCATTGATTCTGTTTCAAAATCTGTATGCGGCTTAGGCACAAAATACGAAACTGAAATAGTTTTTTGCGCGGGAATATTCTTTACCAATTCCTTAATCTGCGATAAATCCTCTTCTGTCTCGCCTGGCAGGCCTATCATAAAATAAAGTTTGACGCGCCTCCAGCCGTTTTTCGCTGCCTGCGCCGCGCAATCATACAATTTAGTTATATCCAGACGTTTATTAAGCGAATCCCTGAGCCGCTGGCTTCCTGCTTCAGGCGCGAATGTGAACCCGGTTTTTTTGATTGATGAAATAAGTTCCGGCAGGCTCCTCAGCATATCCTCTGCGCGCAATGACGGAAGAGAAATACTTACCCTACGCGAAATAAACCTGTCTGTAAGGCCGCGGACTATTTCTAAAATCTGCGGGTGGTCTCCTGTAGAAAGAGATACGAGAGATATCTCGTCATGCCCTGTTGCCTGGTAAGTTTTTTCGGCAAGCTCCAAAATCTTATCCGCTGAGCGCAGCCTCACAGGAAAATAAACCGCTGTTGCCTGGCAAAATTTGCACTTATTTGGGCAGCCGCGCATAACCTCCAGGGAAATCCTGTCATGCACGATCTGTATGAATGGGACAATCTGTTTTATTGGATAATATGCATTTTCAAAATCTTTTACTATGCGTTTTTTTATTACAGCCGGAACCGACGCGTCTTTCGGCGTAAAACTTTTTATCGCGCCATCATCGTTGTATTTCACGTCATAAAACGACGGCACATACACGCCTTCTATTTTGGATAATTCTTTTAATATTTGAGTTTTGGAATTTGGAATTTGGGATTTGGGATTTATTTGTAATTTGTAATTTGTAATTTTCTCTATTATCTCTAAAATTCCTTCCTCTGCTTCTCCTATAAAAAACGCGTCAAAAAAATCTGCCATAGGCTCTGGATTTACGCAACAAATCCCGCCTGCAATTACCAATGGATATTCCGCTCCGCGCTCGGCTGAACGCAAGGGTATATTAGACAAAGATAACATGGCTAACACATTTGTATAATTTAATTCGTGCTCCAACGAAAATCCTATGATATCAAAATCCGATAAAGGCCTTTTTGATTCAAGAGAAAAAAGTAACGCGCTTTCTTTACGCAATCTCTCTTGCATATCAAACCATGGCATAAAAACTCTTTCGCACACAACGCCTTTGGCCTCGTTTAAAAGATGATAAAGAATCTTAAGGCCAAGATGGCTCATGCCGATTTCGTAAGCGTCGGGAAAACACAAAGCGACCTTTACCCTAGCGGAATCAAAATCCTTTTTAACAGAATTCCACTCGCCGCCGATATACCTTGCAGGTTTCTGTATGTTTTCTAACAATCTTTCAATATCCATAGACATGATAGGGACAGGTTCTTGCGAAAAATTGTTGTCCGGATGAACCTGTCCCCTACCTTCTTTTGTTAAAAGTTATGAGTGAGGCCTACGTTGAAAGAGGTCTCTTCTATAAAACGCAATTCCGCGTTTAAATAATCTTTCTCGGTAATACTGAAATCCGCTCCGATAACAGGGCAAATGTCCACGTCAGATTCCTTGCGCTCCCTGCCCAAACCATTAATCCTGTGTATAAGGTCAAGCCTGGTGAGCCGCGCGCCGGCATAAGGCGTAAAACCGCCTATTGCCTTTGAAACAAGGCCTGATATCTGCCAGTCATCAAGTATTACGGTATTCGTTGCGCTGTTAACCTGTTTTGAATACGGATGAACGCTTATGTGCTGAAAACCAAAAACCGCCTCTATTTTTTGCTGATCGTTTTTATACGGTTTTACCCTAAAACCATAACCTCCGGCAAAACTTGACGAATAATTTGTCTTACCTCCGGATGAAGGCCTGTGAGTAACGTCACCTATCCCTATTTTACCGTCGAGAGACAGCCAGTCAAAAACGCCGTAAGACATTGTGTAAAAATACTGTTGGCTTGAGACCTTTCCGAAATCTTTTTTTAAATGCCTGTTTTCTATCACGTGCGCCTCGGCGCCGATACCAAGCTTACCCTCCTGGGGAAACCGCGTGCCGTAACACGGAGCGGCTTCCAAAATCACCGGAAAATATAAAATCGCATAAAACAAAATGACAAGGCAAAATATCTTTCTCATCTTGCTTCCAACTGGCTCTGCGCGTATTTCTTTATCCTGCTGATCTGTTCTTTTGTAAGCCTGTTAAATTCTATGCCTACAAGATATTTTGTAACTATTTCCACGTCCTCCTCTTTCAGCCATGCAATCTTTCCGGTTGTAACAAAATGCGGATCGCCGTCGGGAAACTCTATGCTTACCTTGACCCCGAAATCTATATCCTGGCCGCTTAACAAATCTCCTATTTCAAGGCAGCATCCGCCTTCGCTTATATTTATACATTCGGCATTAAATTCCTTGTCAATGTCATGCCTGGCGTCAGATGTAATCTGCGCGAATGCGCGCAGATGCACCCTTGGAAACCTTCTTCTTGCAATATTAGGATTTGCTTGCTCTGGCATTATTTCTAATCTCCCCGATAGCTTCTTCTGTTATAAGCCGGTTGCCCCAGTAAAATGGCGAAACACCAAAACCATGCCTGGCTGCCATTTCTCTTATCTGATCCATTTTATCAATAGTAATATTGCCTCTGCCTTTGCTGAAACTTTCATAGCGTTTTTCAAGGGCCAGCACTATAACCTCCGAAAAGCAACCGTAACTTACATCTGGCGACGGAGAACCGGTGTCTATGCCCGGATCAAGAGGCGTGGGAAGCTTTGACATGCCGCCTGAAAATATAAGTATGTCTTTTCTATCGGTAGCTGTATAAGAAATATTTTTCGGATAACCCAAATCGCATATTACAGCTCCGGGCTTAAAAGCGTTTATGTTAAGTATGGAAGCGGACACCGCTGCGCAGGCCAAGACTATATCCGCATCCTTTACAGCTTTTACATTATCGCTGGTTGCTTCTACTTTTTTCGCTCCATATTTAAATTTAAGCTCAAACCACATCCTGCGCAAGTTTGACTTTGTGCGGCCCGTTATAACAAGATGCCTGGCCTGATTTGCAAATGAACGCGCGCATGCCGAGCCTATATCGCCTGTGCCGCCTATAATTGCAACCTTCGCGTTTTTTATATCAATACCCATAAGCTCGGCAGCCTTTATGGATCCGTCAACCGCCAAAGCAGCGGTAAGCGTGTTGCCCGTAGTAATGGGTATATCGGCTTCCTTGCTTATTTGATGGCCGTAGCGTTCGCCGACAACAGAGGTAAATCCGCCGAGTGTGAGTATGCCGGCGCCGTATTTCTCGGCGAGCTTGGCAGCCCTGACAACCTTGGAATACACTCGAGCCGCATTCATATTTATCATATCAGGTATAAAAGTGCATACTATAAAATGCCCCTGAGTAACAGCGCCTGTCTTTGAACGAAAATCCTTCATGTCGTACATCTTAAAAGACGGCGTAATACTGAAAAGATTTGAAACAAATTCCCTTGAATGTATCTTAAAATTTGGGTTTAACGTATTAAGGCAACGCAGAAGATGGTTGAAATTATAAAAATGCCCCAGCACCGCAAACCCGGCAACCTTTTCATTGTTGCCTTTTTTAAAACTGGCGTAACGCATAGAGATAAGGTGATTCTCTATGTTCTCCAGTATGCTATCAAAATTTTTCTGCATTATATCGGCGATGTACGGCTCGGCAAATTGCCCGATAACCGGAATGCCTACAGAGAAATTAACGTTTACCTCAACAAGGGTGCCTTCCGGATGGTCTGAAAGCTTCCATCTGCCGTCTAAATGCGCCAGATCCCCTTCAACCGACTTAAAAGAAATGCTGTAGCTTGGAAATTCCAAAACATCTTCTTCCACCCAGCTGATAGGGACATTATCGATCTGTATGCGCCACCTGGTCCTGAATTTATTCTTGTCCCTTTTAAGGACCATCGCCTCTTTGACATTGGGCATGTATTTGGGAAAATCGCCCACATGCGTAAGAAGCCTTATTATGCGCCATTTCTCGGCGTTGATAACCCTAGAGGTTTTTATCGTCTGAAGGTTTTCTGGCATAGGCAGCATTACCTTTATTGGTATAGATTATCTCCCATGGGTCACAAACAACATCGTCTTTGTGTATTTCAAAATGCAGGTGAGCCAGCATACCGCTTCTGTTGGCGTTTCCTGTTTTCCCGACAGTGCCTATCATCTGGCCTCTCTTTACTCTTTGGCCCTTACTGACATCTATATCTTTCAGGTGGCAGTAATAAGTAGTATACCCCCATTTATGCCTGATGACAACATACTTGCCGTTTCCTTTTTTATATCTCGCGTATTTCACAATGCCGGGCTTGGCAGCTAAAATAGGCGTGCCCACATCAGCAAGAAGGTCAACACCTTTATGCATTCTGCCGCTTGAACGCTTCGCGCCAAAATACCCGTCGCCGTAATCATCATTACGTATTATAAGTTTTACGGCAAGCGGCGGATCAAAATGATCCTTGGAAATGTATATACTGCTGCACGCCCATATGCTTAAAAGTAAAACCAATACCGTAAATATACCAACTATCCATTTCATATTATTATATCCTATCATATATTATATATAAATAAAAATGCCCGTGTGCTTAATTCTATCACAACGGGCATTTCATGTAAATAAAAAATTGAAAGTATTTATTTTACGCTTTGGTTTAATTATTCACGTTCACTGTAATCACGCTTGAAGTAACCCACCTAAGCTGGCTGGCGTAAAACGCCTTTATGTAAATGCTGTGCGCTCCGTTAGCTGTGTTTAGCGTGTTCCAGTTGTAACCGTAAGGATTAAAAACTACACCAGACCATCTGCCGTCTATATAATAATACGCAAAAGAAGCACCCGGTGCAGTGGCTTGAAAACTAACAGCGCCATTTACGGTATCACCATCTGCCGGAGAAGTAATCCTGACGCCGGGCGTTGAATTATTCACGATAACATTAATAGGCACTGACTCTATCCACCTTGTCTTTTTTACGCTGACAGGTATAATGCCCAGCACATCATATGTTTCGTAATAGGAATATGACGCTCTTACTTTAAGCGCATGAATGCCGTTAGAAGAGTTTGCTGTATTCCATAAGAATGTATACGGACTGCTGTTGTCTGCGGCAACACTGGATGAATCAACATACAGGTACATATTTTCTATAGTACTCATATTTGCCAACGCGCTGACACTTACTATGCCGCTGACTGAAGAACTATTAGCCGGCGAGGTTATAACAACAGGATTTGCCACTACCTGTAAAAATCCGGTTACCGGTGTTGACCACAAATCAGCGTCATTTTTTACTCTTAACGTTATGGTGTGGACTCCTGCTGACAGGCCTGAAAAACTGGCTATGGCCGAGGTTGCGCTTAAGAAAACACCGTCTATATTCGAAGACCACTCGTATGCCGTTATCTGATTATTTGCACCACTTGTTGCGGCGGCTGCAAATGTCACGCTGCCTCCTAATTCTACTGGATTAGGAGTAATACTTACTATGGATGCTGTCGGCGGCGCTGGCGGCAATACAACATTATTAACAGTTATATTCACGCTAATGGAAACTGAAACTATACCGTCTGAAACATTAAACGTAACCGTGTACGGCTGCAGCCTACCCTGTAAATATGAAGGCGTCCAATTGAAAGTACGCGTTGAAAAATTAAATGTTGCGCCATCAGGCAAACCGGCTGCGCTGTAAGATAAGATTGCGCTGTCTATGTCTGTTGCGTTTACCGCGAATGAAAACAGCACGCCTTCATCAACTGTTTTATCTGAAACCGCATCAAATACAGGTGGATCATTCACAGGCGTTATGTTGACTGTTATAACCTGACTTGCGGTTGATACCCCGTCTGATACAGTAATCTCAACCTGCTGGCTTGTTACGCCGTTTGGATAATTAAATGTTATCCTATGGCCTATAACTGTGGCATAATTTGAGTTTTCGGTAACAACAAGTGTTGCCCTTTCATTATCAGGGTCGTCTATATACGGAAAAACATCAAATTCATAGGCAATATCTTCGGTAAGCTGTAAATCAGGCACACCTGATATTGTAGGCGGATCGTTTACAGGATTTACAGTAACCTTAAACTGCCTCTGCGCTGATAATCCACCGGTATCAATAACCTTTATTACCACATCTGAGCTGCCTGAAAAATCTTTAGCAGGATTAATATCTATGTAGCGGTTAGAATCAATACTAACGCCTGTATCAGGGTTAGTATTTGAAACTATTGAAAATTGTAACAGATCATCTGTATCTATGTCATCGCTTGCGTATGCCCAAAGGTCTATTGCGTTATCAAGCGGCACATCCTCGTCTGTAACCTGATTAGGCAACGGATCCAGATCCGGGGCAAGATTGCCACCCATATTTACCATCTTTATCGCAGATGATTCGCTTTCAACGCGGATATGATCTGTAGTTACTGCGCAAACCGCGTAAAAATAAACAAACCCCGGCGAGGCAGTATCCTGATAAAAAAGATTTGTGATAGGCGCGCTGTTTAACCTTACAAGACCGCTATCCTTGGAATTACTGCGGTATATGTTGTAACCGGCTATATTTGGGCCCGATACACCCGACCATGTAAGATTAATATCGTTAACCGAAACCGTTGCGTTTAGATTCTGCGGCGCAGCAGGCCTTGTTATGTTAACAAAATCCCTTGTTGAATGCGAAAACCGCTCCTGCATCAGTGAATACGCCGGCCTTGGGAATACCTTGTCGGGATTAACACCGTCATCCTGTATGGACACAACCCCGAAATATTCCTCGTTTGCAAAATCATCAGGCATAGAGCCAGCTAAAAGTTGCGCGCCGCCTGTATCGTGCTGAGACGCTGACCCTGAAGGGTCTTTCCACCACTCATCAGAATATTCCATAATGCTGCCTCCGGCTGAATTACCGGCTGTTGCTATTTCATTCCATATGTCTTTATCCCACCATGCCTGAGAATCCTCATCAAGAGAAACGGCATTATTATCATACGCGTCTATCCCGAATTCAGATACAAATACCGGCTTATGCGTCCTATCGGCAATATCCGAAAAACCAAAATCTATTGTCCTGCCCCTGTAAAAAGCAACACCCCATATATCAACATATGACAAAGAAATATCATCGGCGGATTTCGCAACATAACCAATATTACTTATATCAGCATTGTCTATTAATACAGGGTGATAATTAAGCCCCTCTTCTTCATAAGCTATTTGCGCAAGCTCGTTGGCAAGCGTATACCATTCTGGATTATCGCCGTTTAACAGATTTTGCTCTCCTCCAACAGACCAGGCAAAAAGCGCAGGCGAATCTTTGTAGGCGTTTACATAATTTCTGAAATCGTTCTTTAATGTATTTCTTGTATTTACATCGGAAAGGTTGAGCGCGCCTTCAACATAAAAACCTGCCACAACTCTTACATCATATTGGTCTGCCTTTGCCATCATTGCGCTGCTGACATCAGACCATGTCTTAATGGTATTGGCGCCCATTGACTTTATAAGCGGGAAATCCCTGTCGTATATCGCAATGTCTGAACGATTCCATGTGCCTGAAGTGTTGCCTATCGGCACAGGCTGATACCCTACGGCCTTCACAAGAAACGGCTGGCCTGCAACATACAGATTGCCGCCTATTACCTGGACATCGCCTGCGCTTGGCAGCTTGATTGTAGCGCTATAGGCTGCATTTGTTATAGGCGCAAACAACGGGTCGTATTTAAGTTTTATATCGTCTATATATACGGTGCCGCTGGGTTGCCCGGAAACAATCTGTAAAGAAAACACCTCTCCAAGCTCAAGGCCTTTATAAGCAAAATCAGACAGCGGTACCTCTACAACCCTCCACGTATTATCTAAAATCGAATAATCACCCAAAGGCACATCTTCATAAAGACGGTTTATATTGCGCAGCCTCAAAAATACACTTGGATTAATGGTATCTGATTTTATCTTAAATGAAACAGCGTTATATTTTTTGGCCTGTAAAAAATTCGGGCTTGCGGCAAAACAACTGTACCAGTAATCGCCTGTATCATTCCATGTTATCTGATGCGCGCCTGCGACATCGGCATTAACAGCGCAGGCGCTGTCATCATCTGTAACAAACCCTAAACTATTTAAAGTGGTTTGCGCATCATTAAAATCATCCACCAGCAGCTCATCAGCGCCTCCTGCTTTGGTAACAACCGGCTCATTCAGTTCGCCTTGCGACGGGAAACGCAAAACTGTCTTGCCCAGTGAATCAACAAACTCAAAATAATAGGAATGCGTGTCCGATTCTGTAAGTATTGTAGAATAACTATATGTGCCGCTTCCAACAGAACCATTGCTTAAAATTAAAACGCGCGGCACTCCGTCTAAAATAAGTTCAGCCGAAGACGGCGCGCCGGCTGTCTCGTCAAAATAATAAATACTAAATGTATACGTTGAATTAATATCTGATACCCTTTTATCAAGCTGCGGGTTAAACAATACCGCGGTCTTGCCCTGCAATGTTACCACAGGCCCGCTGTATTCGCCTGAAACAGGCAGTCTCACCGGGTATTGTCCGTCTGAAAATTCAAAATGATACTCGTGAGATGAACCCTGCCAAAGGTATGTTTTAAAAACATACACGCCATTATACGCATCCCCACTTTCAAGCGTCATATCATACACTTGGCCGTTTATCACTACATTTTTAACAGCCGCGGCATTATCCTCGTTATCAAGATAATCAACGGAAAACATAAACTCAGCGCCCAGATCAGCAGAAGCAGGATTAACAGAACCATTTGATATTATAGGCGGCTGGTTAGCCGGATTTTCTATTTGTAAGAACCAGTTCCAGTTTCCGACGTCTGTGCGTGAATAATTTATGCTGTATTTAGAATAAACAATAGAGTTGATGTAAAACGTTTCGCCGTATGTGGCATTGGAAGGGATAGTAAAATCAAAATTAAACACAACTGATGCGCCAGAAGCAATATTAACCGCTGAAGCTGATTTTGTAAGTTCCGCATAAAACGGCGCTACCTTGTCAGCATCTATTTTAATATCAGGATATGTATTTAGCGTTAGAGCATCATCATTCTGCACTTCTACGCTTATCCTGGCAATGTCTCCTCTTGCAAAAATCGTCTTTGGATTATTACTTGTATCTTTTACAGAAACGGATTTTATATACGGCGCTACCTGGGTAACGGTTATATCAGCAACCAAACCTGAAGAAACAACTGTTGAACCGGCTGCCCATAACCTGCGCACAGTAGGATCTGAGGACGGGTAATACACTTCATAGCCATATGTGGCTGGAGAAAGGTTATTATTAAATGTGTATGTTCCGTCAGAAGCTGTTGCGGCTTCGTAAAGTATGTTGTCAGGGTTTGCGGGGTCATAGATTACTATGTGGGCATCCGCTGTTGCGGCGCCGCTTCTGTTTAAGACAGTGAATTTAATGCTGCCTTTGGCGGTGTTCGATACTATAAATGATTTTGACCAGTCGGACATATCGGTGCGGCCATGTTTAGAGCCGAATATCGTCTCAACGGTTACATTGAGGTATTCGGTCGTCTGATCAGCTATGGATGTTGGAACGGTGTATGTAAAGGTAAATACGGCGGATGAGTTCTGGGCAAGAGACTGCGGCGAGGAAGATTTTGAATCGCTGTGCACATACGCGCCGGCCTTATTGTCGTCTATGAAGATTTCAGGGTAGGCGGTGCGCGTCACGGCATCGCCATTTTTTACCGTTACTTCCATTATAAGGTCTTTACCTGCCTCTATTGTAGTTACCGGATTGCCGATTGAGTCTTTTATTGATATATTTGTGATGTAAGGCATTGTTTGGACTGCTGTTTCATTGGCGGTCTGGCCTGATGAGACCGCTGCTGAACCGGCTGCCCATAACCTGCGCACAGTAGGATCTGAGGACGGGTAATACACTTCATAGCCATATGTGGCTGGAGAAAGGTTATTATTAAATGTGTATGTTCCGTCAGAAGCTGTTGCGGCTTCGTAAAGTATGTTGTCAGGGTTTGCGGGGTCATAGATTACTATGTGGGCATCCGCTGTTGCGGCGCCGCTTCTGTTTAAGACAGTGAATTTAATGCTGCCTTTGGCGGCAGGACCATTATTGGCCGCTCCTTTAGTCGGAGTATCATCAAAATCACTTGCCCAGCTGCCGCCGTCAGGCAACCTATAAATTGATTGGTCAGAATGATTTGTAGAATCTGCAAATGAAAGATTTTTATCTATAACTGTTGTACCGTCAGGTGCGATAAAATATATATCATCGCCACTATTGTTTAAATACCCACTGCCAAGATCATACACATAATATTTGCCTGCCTGAATGATTGTGCCGTCCGATATCTTTTGCGGATCGCTGCTGCCGATGGTACCCAACTTATCGTCTATGAAACAACCGCTGATGTTTATATCTTCGCTTCCCTTATTATATAGCTCTACCCATTCATTGGTGGCATTAGGCACGAATTCATTGATAACTACATCTGCCAATATAACAGCCGGGTCAGGCAAATTTAATCTCCCCTGGCCGTAAATATTATCTTTTCCTACATCGCCCATATCAACGGATTCGGACCCAAGTTTAGCCTGAAGCTGATCGGCATTCATATCAGGAAAAATTGATGCCAGCAAAGCCGCTGCTGCAGCTACGTGCGGGCCTGAAGCAGATGTACCCCAAAAAGTACCATAAGTATAATTTGATACACCATCAACGCCGGCTATGTCAGGTTTTATCCTTGCAGAGCTTGACGCCCATGCATTAGTAGGCCCCTGGCTGCTGAATGTCTCCTGCGGGCCGGTAGTCCAACTGGCCTGCGAAATGGCACCCGCTGTAAAAACACCTGTTGCATCAGAAGGCTCCAGGATGCTGCTTGAAGCAGTTTTGTATTCTAAGTCATGCGCTGCAGAATATATTTCTATTTCAACATTATCTGAAACATTAAGATTAATACTTATCGCTGCAAGATAATAAGTGCCTGTGGCAGGTACTGTATAAGAAAAACCCACCAAAGGAGGCTGTGTACCATTCTGTATATAAGCCGCTCCATCAACGGGTATCGCTGTATTATCATGCACAGGATCTTTGTCATATAAAAACAACCCGTAGCTTTTTGCAGTATTAGGCCAGTCATCCCATCTCATATATGCTGATATTACCTGGCCTAGAGTAGCAGATATGGCGCAACTCTGTGACTCCTCATCTCCGGATATAAATTCATGCACTCTATATGTATCACCTGTAACAGGAGGATCCTGCCATACACCGCTGGCTAAAGTTGTTGTAAACATACCCTGCCAGTGTTTTTGGGCATGGTTACCTGCAGAATTAACCCAAAGAATATCGTTTGCCTTGGCATCATTTGCTATATCGCAAATAATACCTGTGCCATCGCCAGGGCCTGAATTAAACCAACCCATGGAATGATTTATAATTTTTATACCATTGGCCTTGCAATAATCCTTAGCAACACCAAGATCGATCGAATCATCTATCTTCAGCAAATATAGCTGCGCCTGGGGCGCCATGTCGTATATTATTTCTGCCACTCCGGTGCCATGAACACCGTCAACCGCAGCTTCCATGCCCCTGGTTGTGTAATCCTGAGTTATTATGCCGGCGGCCGGCAGATCGCCGTTGGCCACTGCCTCTGTAAGCCCGTCAAATCCGCCATCTATTACGGCAATCTTAACACCTTTACCATTGTAACCTATGGATTTAAATAAAGACGCGCCTGTAAGGCCCACGCCCTGGCTTGTTTCAACCGGTATCGGTTTGTACGGTTTCCTGATAAATTTTATACCAGGCATAGCTTCTGCAAGCGGCTTCAGATTTTTTACAGGTATCTCCACCTTAAAATAATTTCCATACTTTCTTTTTATCACTGCGCCGTAACGCAAAAGCGCAAAGCTGCTTACTGAAGCGCCATCTTTAAACTCTATAACCGCGGTTGTCTTCTGGCTTGTAAAAACAGGGCTGTATCTTCCGAAAACACCTGGAATAAAAGATTTTGCCTGCGCCTCTTTGTCAACTAATACCATAAGGTCATTTGAAATCTTGGTATTATTTTCACCTGAAACACAGGGCTTAACCGCAAAGGCATTCGCTTCACCAGCGTAAATAAACACAAAAGAATTAGCCGCAAGCAAAAAAATCACGGATATTGCAAATACCCGCTTTAAGTGTTTTATATTTTTCATTTTACTGTCCTCGTATAATGTTCACTTGACAGTGAACGGTTTTTAAATCACAATATCATTATGGTTAATTTCTATAAAGCGGGAAGACAACTTTTTAACTCTCCATTGGCCTTAAGGGACCAATCTACAAAGACT